>Ga0065711_1031519_pt1 | contig 29445 bp, 14 predicted proteins | sample Hoacrofraction12_FD_59098 | JGI IMG/M metagenome (GOLD analysis project Ga0065711, IMG submission 59098) | Hoatzin crop microbial communities from Cojedes, Venezuela - Epithelial fraction 12 v2 (version 2) | ecosystem: Host-associated > Birds > Digestive system > Esophagus > Crop | place... | reverse complement strand
ATGGCAGCACAGCCTTCTGGTGTATCCACCACTCCTCCCAGTTTGGTGTCATCAGCAAACTTGCTGAGGGTACATTCTAACTCTTCATCCAGGTCACTGATGAAGAAGTTGAACAAGAGTGGGCTGAGTACTGACCCCTGGGGGACACCACTAGTTACAGACCTAACTCATGCTATTATGCCCAAATTTAGATACAGTAGGGGTGGCAGAGGGCACTGCATTTCCATCACCACCTGCCAAAAACCTGCCAAAAACCTGCCAAAAGCCTCAGTGCTAGTTTTCCATCATGGGATGAGGAGGAAAGATGAGGAGGAAGACTTTGAGAGGCAGAGATGAAGGTGTAAAGGAGCAATAACGACTAAAATCATATTTGAAAATGGAGCTGGTGTTGCTTAACAGAAATTATCAGCTTTTCAGCCAGTGATTGCTCATTTTTTTTGCCTATATCTGGGCTAGGAATAATTCCTTAGTTTTGTATGTCTATTGTTTTCAAATCTGTAACATCTCATGTACAGTGCTTCAATCCCACAACAACACATAGACTTATATTTAAAATATTTCTTTTTTTCTGCAGCCTTCTCATCTTTGAGCCTCACTCCAGGGCCAAACCCCCAAACATTGAGTGAATTCATTCTGCTGAGGTAGTAGAAGCTCAGATGGAGCTCCTCAGAAAGTACTGCTCCAGCCTGAGTCTAGCTTCCTGTGATAAAGCCTCTGAAAAGCAAGAGTGCACACTAAAGAAAGCTTCCAAAGATTGAAGAAATGTTTAAACAGAACAGGAAGTTGGCGTAATCAGGAGGACATCTGCTGCTTGACATTTGGGTCTGACTTTCCTTCAGATATCTAGAGATCCCACTTTTTTGAGCAAGTCTCATTCTTGAGCAAAGAATTTGAATGATTGCATTATATTTCTGACTATTTGAGAATGTCCATCCTGCGCACTTCCATGGGTTTGACCTCAATTTTAGATTTGTGCTTTGCAAAGTGAGCTACTGCTGAGGGAAATCACCCATTGAGTTCATAATGTTCATTCCAAAGCCTGATGCCAAGATTTTGTTGATGAACTGGAGATTCCACAGAGAACTCTGGTGCCTCAAGAAAGAAAAGTTCTCATACACACCCAGGAAAAAAAAAAAATCTTCATTCTCTGTTGATGGTCCCAGATCTGCAAGATGTTCAGCTTCTTGGGGCTAGACACACAGTTTCAGCAGCACTTGCCTTTCCCAAGCTCTCCAGGTAAGCTACAACATTGCTCAGAGAAGTTCACACCGTCCTGGGTTTCACAGTCCAATCTGTCAGAGGTCTTTTGGTGATTAACAAGGCCCACCTCTGCCTACATACTCACTTGGCCAAATCCACCTCTCAAATCCAACTCCTCTTCCCTCCCTCCATAGCAGAAGATGGCAAGGTGATGAAAAGGTGCCGAACAGACAACCCCAATATTACATGCAGAAGAAGACTGTAGGATTTATCCTGTGCCTGACCTTACACTGCACAACTGATGTATATGCTAGGTGCCTGGGACAAAGGTGTGCTACAAGGGACCTGAGAGTATGAGCAACTTGTGATAGGAATATACATCAACTTTCTATTAAATATAGCTTCAGTGATTTGTTGCCTGTATTTTTTTAACCTTCCAGTCTTTTTGTCTCCTGTCAGCCTCAAAGAAGTTAACTTTATATTGTCCCAAGATTATCAATAAACATTTTCAGAAATAATAGCCCAAGACCATGACCTACTGGGTCTTATTAGAAACAGAACTACTTGCTGATCATATCCCATTTATTATTACATCTTGAAGTCTGTCAGATAGTTTTTAATCCACTTAATGTGTGCCATGTTGATTTTCTATCCTTCTTAACCAATGCATTCTGTAGCATGAAACCAAATGTTCTGTAGTAGTCTAAGTATATTGTATCAACATTAATACCTTATCAACCCAACATGTAATCTCAGAAAAATATCAAATTAGTTTGACAAGATCTGTTTTCCAGAAAACCACATTGATTGGCATTAATTATATTTCCCTCTTTTCATTATTAATCGAGTCTCATACCAGTCATCCCATTGTTTTCCTCGGGACTGATGTCAGGTTAACATGACTGTATTTACCCCACTTTTCTTGTTTACCCTTTCCTGCCCTTGTTCATTTTCTTGTAGTCTCCTAGCAGTTCCATGTTATTCAAATAATTATTAAAAGAGTGTTTCCGTATCACAACTGGAACAGAAACTTTTAATGATAATCCTAATTCTTTTTCTACAAAGTAGAAACATGCAGTGGACACTTTTGCCTTTTCCATATTTTTATTGGTGAGTCTAAACATCTCTGCCTAGGAATGAGCCTGTGTCACTGTGAGGACAATTTTTGTTTCAATTTACTTAAAAACTTCCCAGTTCTTCACAGCTAAGTATACTTTTCTCTTTGTATCCTTTCAGTTCCTTTACCAGTCTTCTGCTTTTCCTTGCTTCTGTACCTGTCGCAATTATCTTTTCCTTTCTTTCAACCATTGTATGTGTTTTTATTATTTTTCTAGCTGCTTTCATCTCCAATTAACTTTACTGTTGTTTTCATAACCTCTGATTCCTTCTTTCCTCAGCTGTAACACTGACATTTGGGAGTCTAGTAAAATGTTATCAGGACGTTCCATGTGATTATTTCTTTTTTTCTGATTCAGTCTTTTCAAAAGATGCCATTCCTAATTGTTTTCAGCTTTGTCAACCTGATTCTTTGCCTAAGACTCTGATTCAATAAAATACTAAAGAAATTGTGAGATGGTCAGGAAAGTCTAACTTTTTTGGAGCCTGATATCCACATCAGATTCTAAACCTGAAATTAGGGGTGTATTTTCCCTCTAGTGTGTCTGTGGAGGGCTAGGGCTTGGCAAATACAGAAGCCCATGTTAAGCAGAAAGCTAATTGAAGCTAGAGGATAATCAACCTTATGAGTGGAGGTCTGTATGAAGCTCTAGCATTTCTAGAGTTTGGGCATACAAATTATATTCTCAAGCGTTACCTTTCATTTACAGCCTGGAGTCCAGAAATTTCTCTTAAAGATTGTTATCTACATTTGTTCTTTCCATGAACTGAGTAACTGTACCTCTTTTTCTTCAGAAGATGACCAGTCTTTTCAATAACTTTTTACGTAATAACTTAGCAATAAGAGAACTTGCCCAGAGAAAAGGTAAAAATGAGTCAAGATGATTTTAAGCTTATATGTCCCAGTCAGCACGTCTTACAAATAATTTTTAATTACATTTACTTACATCAAACAGTTGTCAGAATAAAATAAATCTACAAAGTGGATATAATTCCATGAGAAGAGATCAGAACATGGGGTTATTGTTGTTCATCAGAGTGATGCCCTTGCTTATTTGCAGGCTTCTGATTTGATAGATCTTGCATTCTTTTCCATTTTTCTACAGGAAAGGTCAATATTTCTGTTTGGATTATCCTATAGTCAATGCATTAGGGGATTTCTCCTGAGAATGTAAGAGTGAAGCCCTTTCTAAATCATCTAAAACATAGTAAAAGTCTCCCACATCCTTGCTGACTGAGGCAGCTGATAGGGTGTTCGATCACTGATGAAAGAAAGACAGCTTTTGAAACTGCTTGTCGTGAATACCCTAATGCTGTTAGATTATTTCTAATTTCCAAATTTTCTTCTCCAATTTCATTTATACTTAAGGTGATGAAGGTGTTGTCTGATTAATTTCTTGAAGCAAGTTCCTTAGGGTAAGTGTAACCCTATTACACAATACACCAGTGAGGTACAGGGAAGCTTTCGGATTGGAATGAAAAGTACTTTGTGAATATAGGTTCTTACTGGCAGCCAGCTACCTCTTGTAGCTTTTTTGTGCTGCAATTTTGGGATTTTGACAGTCCAAGCCTTCCCAGATTCCTGACTTCTTATCTTTATTTTGAGAGCTGGCATGAGGTACTCCTACTGACTGATAGGACCCCTGGCATTTGTTTACCTGTAAGGGACTTGCTCAGGTTGGGATAGCTTATAGTTACTTGCCACTAATAAATATCTGTGATAAAGATAAACTGACATTAGCTGTTAGTATGGTGGCAACACAGATTTTTTTTTATTGCAGGTGTGAAAATTTTTGCAACAGAAAAAAAATATCAAACTTTCATGATTTCTGCTTTCAATTACTAGACATTATAGAACTGATGCTAGCAAGCTGATGACATTGCTGTTCTTCTTGCTAGGCTTTTAAAGAGATTATCAGGTTGGGGAAATGACTGTATTTCTCCTTCAGTGGATCCCTCATAAAGAGTCTGTTCTGGCATCTGCTCTGCTCAGTGGAAGACCACTATGAGAAACAAGGTATTTCGAACAGCGGGAGCTTTGTGGTACTGGTAACAATGCTGGGTTTTTCATGAAGTCCCTGCGGTTATCAGCTGGCTCTCCCAACATCCAGCTCATAACTAGGATTTGGAGAAGCTATCTGGCTGTAGCTAAGTACCTGTAAGTTTGATGGTTTGGTAAGAGGAAACAGTTTGAGGAAGAATCAGTATTAATATTTCCTTTTTCATGAGAGAATGTTTACAGGTTTTCATTGTAAAAGGCAGGTAATCTCAGAGTCATATTTCTGGTATCAACCTAACAGCAGAGACTGTGAATACTCTTGCTTGAGTTTCATGAAACCAGAACATTGTCAGTCGTCTTTTTAATTCCAGCTTATCTCAGTCATTCATGCAAACATGGCAGTTCCACTGCAAAATGCTATAGGTACCTCCAGATACTCCCTCAAAACATCTTAAATTAGACTGTGGTAGGATATTTAATCAGCTGTGTATCACATGTGGAGCAGATTACATCTGAACTTCTTAAAACATACTTTACATTTCAGATGAAATTTGAGAATTTTGTTTTGATTTATGAAATCCAGTTTAGTATGGATCTTGTTACCTAAGAAACCGACGATTTCCTTATCCTTTGATTCAGCAGATGAGCTCAGCTTGGGTGCTTAACTAGGCAATCCCTAAGGATTCTTACTTTGGGGCTCAACGTAGAAGATTTTCAGGGCGTTTGGGTTCTGGAGGATATTCAGTAGTATAGAGACCAAGGACTCTGATCTTCTAGATGTATTGCAAAGCCTGTGTATTTACTCAGGCTTTCTCAGAGGCAGTGTAAGTTAAGTGTTGTGGGAGGAGCATAAAACAACTCTTGCTTACAAGAAGTCACTGTAGGTTTTTTGTTTGTTTGTACGTAAGTATTAATTTATTTTAATTTCATCCATACTTCATAATAGATATTCACTGTAAAGTGAATACATAAGTGGGCTCTTTCACCAAATTTACTTTGTTAAAAACGTTTTTAAAAGATGATATACAAACTTACCCAAATGAACTGGTGGCCACATAGACTGGGACCAGCATACTTAAGTTGATCTGAGACCTTACCTGCACATTTTATCTTTCTTCTCCTAAGGATTTAAATAGAATTGGCTGTCTTTCTACCAGCTGAACAGTTTTCAGCCATTCAATTTGTACAATCATACATTCAAGACTCCTGACCCCAAAGCTTCTTCTCCAGCTTAATCAGGGTCTATGCAAAACTCCCTTGTCGAGCCTTTGTCCAGCCTTTCCAGGATCATTTGTGAACGTCTTGTATCTGCATGGATGCCATTCTCAAATTGCTTTTCTAACTGTACATTTCTCCTGCAGAAATTAAAAAATCATGCCCATCTACAATTCTACATTTTAAGGAAAAAAACAATATCCCAAAGTGTAAATAAATAAATAGGTAAATATAATTATGTTCTGAAGAGAGCAAAAACTATGTAGCATGTGTGATTTGATTTTTCTTTTCATAAAAGGCAATTGCCACCATTTGTAGGTTTATATTAATGAGATTTTATAACTGCATGCATGGTTCTAACTTAACAGAAATCAATACACTATGTTTTCACTTTGTTTGGGGGAAAACAGGCTTTTTTATACATCATAAAAGACTATTTGATCAAGCTTAAAATTATATGCTTTCTGTTTTTGAAGTTAAAGTTATCACATACGTGTTATTTTGTTTTAATTTTACAGGAGGAATTTTATATATTTGCATATGTACATACGTACATCTCCTGTCCTAGCATAACAAAGTAAAAATATGCTGGGGGGGCTTCACAGCAGAACGATATGTAACAGCTGCCTTCCTTTCTCTCAGAAAAGATATAAAGGATTGTTTTTCCTTTTGCAGTGATCCCTTAAGTCATGGCAACCTTCTCCAGTTGCCATTAATTCGACACCCTGACAACTTAAAGACAATGGCAACACATCAGATCTAAGAGGAATTGTGTCTCATTTTCTCTGCTAATGCATTGTATCTGCAGAACTGATATTAAAGGTAATTCTGCACATCATGTCTCGAAACCAGATATCAGAAGGGGATGATGAACAAATTGAAACCTTTTGTGGGAAAGAATTTGACCAAATCCTAGCATTCCATAGACCATTCACATGAAACTGATAAGACTATTGTAAATCACTCCAGTGACTTTGAAGAGATGAAAAGATATAGACCTGCAACAGTAAATAAGCAATAGGAAAGGAGACATTACTATGGGAAAAGGTAAGTTAAGGTTTGTGTTGCTCAGGGAAGATTGCAAATAATAAATTTGGCTTTCAAAACAAAAACAAGGTAATAATTTTCACAGTTGTTTCTTCTTCTTTAGCTTTTTTTTAAGCACTGCAAATTCTAGAAACATTAATTCCAAAGAAAGATGAAAGTCATACTGTATGTCCAGCAACACACATTTTTTTCCAATTAGACCTCTCTCTATATTCCCTTATGAGAAAGGGATTAAATTTCTACAAAAACGTTTGTACACAACATGGAAAATTATTTACAGCCTCAGTCTTGTCTCACAATTCAAATATCAGATGAGGCTTCAAGAAATACCAATGTGATGGCCTTCACTGGCTTGCCTACTTTTAAGCTCTTGGTAGCCCTTCAGTATAATTAAGAGCAGTAGCTGTTAATTGCCTTGCAGGTCTGATCCAGAAGCCAAGAGAGTGCAGTATGTATTTCAGGTACCCCCTATACAGGGAGCTAGGTAGTACACATATCTGATCATTAAGCTATAGGAAAGGGTTGAAGGGAATAGAACATTGGCGTTGCTCTTCATTCTCCACCCTACACCATTGTGTTGCAACCCTTCAGCATTAGACTTTATCTGCTCTAACTTCAGAATCCAGCACTGATGCAAAGGAAGCCCTTTATATCTTTAAGGATCTCCGTTTAGGGATTTGGAGCGGCTTGGTATGATTTTAGTTTGGGTGGGGAAGAGAGTTAAAAACAAGGTGTAAGGAAGGCGATATTGGCATTCTACATACCTAAAATACCTTCAGTGCTCAAGATAAAAGATTTCCCTAAATTTTTCATAAAGTATTATAAAATTTTAACTTTAAACACCTAGCTTCTTAAAATGCTATTTAATTTAGAGATTTACTATGTTTTAAAAAGTAGACTAATGGTATGCAACATTCTAGTATGATTCAATCAGTGTACACAGAAGAATGTCTATTTAATAGCCAGAAAGGAAACAAGTAGCAAACACTAATGGTCAGGTACCTCTAACAATTATTTCCTTTTCTGAAAACAAAGAATAAAATTTAATTTTGGTAAATTTTTATTTAAATAAGATTCACAAAAGTTTCTTGCATCATAATCCTTAATATTTATCATCCATCAGTGAAGCACACTCAGTGGTTCAGCATCATATTTAGCACAACCTGTCATGAAGCACTTTACTGAAAAAAAAGAAAGATTCATAGATTAATGACAACATTTAGTTGTGTGATGCTTACTGTAATATGTATTTTCTTTCAAGTGATTAGCTTTTTCTAAGGGGGAAAAGAGTTGTTTCTTATTGAAATTAATAAAATATCTCTCAGCTAAATTTGAAATATTGTCTTCCGAAATACATATTTACAGTGGAAATGCTAAAGGTCAGTTTGCTTAGATAATTCCTGAATTTCCTTAGATATCAGATCTTCATTTGGCGTATGTTATCACAGACAATTACTTTAAGCAGTGGTTTTCAGCAATATTTCTCAAAACTCCTTATGTGATTTCCCATGAAAAGGGAGGATCTAGTCCGATTTTTAATCTGCAGCTAATCAAGCAACACATTGCATATACTGTTTTAGGTAGAAACTGAAAAGTTCTTTCCACTGCCCTATTATAACAAGAAAAGTTTGGATGTAACTTGAATCAGTAGAATAATAACACTGTAATGTCCCTATACTGTATAGATGTTACATGAAAACAATGCTCTCCTTTCTTTAAACTGCAGCCAGTGCCTGGCCTTTAATGAAGCTCTGGAATAATGGAGTGCCATGGGCTATTTTCTTCTGGTTTCTATAGCTCAATACAGGGCTTGTCTCTTCTGTTTGTTTTCAGCTAATTGCCTCAAGATCTAATAAGTTAGTGATGATGTATGCTGAGCACCAGTGACCCCTTGCCAAAAGAAATATTATGTTGCACCAAAGTTTAAGGAGCTAGGTTTTTCTCAGCCAAATATCTTTTCCCTAAAAGGCTCTAATTTCCACTGTGCAGGTTGTAAGTGGCATCCATGATTGTGCTGGTTCTTTTAAATGGCTAAGACAGAAACAATACTCAAGGGGAAAAGCCAACGTGGAGACCAAACACCAAACTACATGTGTTCTCTCACTTACTGTTGCAAGGCTTTGGTATTTGTTGTTCAGCATGCCTCAAAGGAAAAACAAGAAATTATCAATTTAAGAGAACATTCAACTTAAATTAGATATTTGCTCAGGTTCTTCTCTTTGCATGTAATTTTAATGCCCTTATTTAAAATGTTCCTTACTTATTTTCTTCTTCTTAGAGTAAAGATGTCCAGGGAAAGCAAAGATATTAGCAGCTACTATCAATTATATTGAAAGCTATAACACATAGCATGAGGCCTAAGTAGAAAACTTTCCATTTCTGCATTAAATAATATTACACAGATTGCAAGATAAAATGTACTTACTGTTTTAAAAATAAAGATACTGCTTTGGCAATGTTGAGGTATATCAGAAGCAACAACCTTCCAAGGAACATTTCTGATATTCTTGAATTTTTCCCTTTGTGTAATGGAAGTAGCACTCTCTTTTTCAAGATTTTTAATAATTGGACTTGTGTGGAACAAAGGCAAAAATCCAGACCATTGTAGAAACTACAGGAAAAGCAATTAATTTCCTTACGTGTGGAATGTAAGGAAATTACACCTTATTAAAATGGTTTCCCATGTTACGGGGCAGATCAACAATGGTCTGAGCTTTATAACACTGTCAGTGTTGTAAAGTTCCTAACCTATCTACCTTGCTCTTCGCCAGAATGGACAGCCCTCAGCTCAGTGGAAGTGCCTGTGATGGGAGTCCCAAAGGTCAGTCTGCTGGCAAGAAGCTCCTTCCACTGGTTAACAGGTGACATGGAGAGCAGGCTGTGCCTTGACCCTAGGGTGCAACTTACTCCTGCTCCATCCTTTGCACAATAATATTTGTTCTGCTACGTAGCACGTTTATCTCACTACTTGACAGAAAACAATCCCCTGAGGAGAGATAAAAATATATTTTCTATCTTACTAAGGGAGCTGAACCTGCAGCTCATCAGAAGCGAAGGCCTGCAAGATGAAAGGAGAAGGAGACATATTTTTTAAGATTCAAAGTGTTGTGAAGATGCACCCATCTAAATCTGTATTACTTTTCTCCTACCTCCAATGGTCCCTGATGGATATTCTGGAACATTTCTCACATTGGCACTGGACCAGGTTTGGCCAAGTGGTGCCCTGTCTGAAAGATCTGATCTCTGCAAAATCTCAGACAAAAAAGATTTCTTATTAAAGCTTCTTCCACAGAAGAGGATTTATGGGACAAGCTCCCAGTTCTTTCCTATGCCCGAAGGGATATGAGTTTGCATTTTTCAAGGCTCAGGTGAATGCACAGGCACAGACAGGCTGCAAACCATGACAGCATGGGGAGCTCACACACCCTAATCCAATGACTATTTCGTATAAACAGAGAAATGTGCACTGCATCAGAGACCAGAAGCAAAGTCTAAAACTATTTTTCCTCAGAACCACGATTTTGCTATTTCTCATCCCCTAAATAATCTGTTGTATCATGCCACATGGAATAGCTGCAGCACAGAGAATCAAACCCATGGCTTCCACAGGTAAATCACAGGCTTTGGTGTAGAGGATCCACAAGAGAAATAAGTAAGGAAACGCAGGTTTCCTGCATCCCATGCGGATGCTCTGATCACTGGGCTGTTGGATAACAGGGACTAATCACTGTTTGCTGCACTTGTGCCCCTGCAGTGGGCCAAATCGTTATATGTCCCAGCAAAATATCTACCACTCTGGGTGATATTGGTGAGGTAAGTGGAGGGAATATGAACCTGAAAGCTTTCCAATATTACTTGAGTGCCTGAACTGCTTGGGATTCCCTAGAGAAGTGGCATGACAGGCAGATGAACTCGTAACTAAAAACAAACCTGTGGATTTTGGTCACTCTGGGGTCAGATGGCAGCTGAGAAGGAGTGCTGAGAGTCAATATGCTGGATATAAGTAAGGAGCTTTGTAAGTCTCATGCAAAGTCAGATACTGAGGTGTCAGGAAAGATGTTCAAGCAAAATAATAAACCAAAACATTCAAATCCTAGGTGAGCTGCTAGCAAAACAGAGCCCTAAAAAGCAATATTTTATTTAAATTTGCTACTGTATCAGATAGTAACAAGCGTTCTTATCTAATTTTAAATGGGAAATAGGGAAACGTCTGGGATATATGAATTAATATCAGGAAATTTGTTGAAACTAATGAAAAGTAATGAATAATGTATAATGAAACAACTGAGTGGCCATGACATGATAGGAGTAAAGGCAAATTTGCGCATGTCACCATTCTGTACTTTACAAGCAAATAATAGAAGCTTATTAACTTGTACTTTCAAAATAGCTAACATTGCATATATATATGATTTTTAAGAAGTCATAAGGTGAGAGCTCGGGTTCTGATTTTGGTTGGAAAATAGATAGAAGTCAGAATCTACATATAAAGTTGTTCTGTTTTGTTTTGGTTTACAGAGTAATACATAAATAGCTAGGCATTTCAAAGCTCCTTAACACAACCAGCAATATTAAACACTAGTGGGAGAAACAAGACACAGTAATTGTGGCGTTTTCCTTTGTCACATTTTTAATGTCCTTAGACACTGCGCTCATTCCTACTTGATACATATATCTATAAACACAATTGTCAGTAGAAAGGGTTAAGAAATGACTCATTGACATTTGCAAATGCCAGGGCTCTTTATATTAGTCAAAATTAGAGAAGACTTTGAGAAGCTTCAGAGGGACTTTTTGAAGCAAGTTGAGTCGGCAGTTTGATGATAGTTAAGAATCAGTGTCTTCCTAATGAAAAGAAATATACTCTGGAGACAATAATGTAAAGTCAATGAGATTGGTGCATGTGCTTAAACTTAAGTGTGAATTTGACTGCCTTGCTAAATAAGGATGGGATTACATTCTTAAAGTTAATTCACTGCTATACACAGGATCTTGAAATCTTAGTGATTCTTCACTATTAAACCTATTACCTACTTAGAGTAACACTGTATTTTTTGTCTTCTTTTTTGGGATATCACATCATCCAAAAAAATTAATCCAATTAGTAATTTATTTTGCAACCACAGAACCATTGTTAAATACGAAATGAATATAAAAGTTAACATTTTAAAATTGTATCAGCTATCAGTTGCACTGGGAGTGCTATGGTAAATCTCCCTGAATACTGGAACCGATTCCAGAAAAAAACTGAAATCCACCAATAATGTCCAGTTTTCCAGAAAACAAAGTACATGAATTCATTTTTTCTGATATATAATTCCTGCTTGTTTTGGATTAAATAGCTAACATAATAATTATTTCTCCCATTATTTTATGATGCTGTGAAATATGTATTGTTGCATACTTGAGAACAATTTGGCAATATCATATGCTAGCATGAAAGAAATAAAAATATATGTTACATGCAAGAGTTGATTATATGAAACATTGTTTTGTGTAATGTGATTTAACCCCTTTTCTGATTGAGATCATGTTTGCTATTCCCTTTGTTTAAAATACGTCTAAGAATTCTATTTCTACTGCAAAAATAAATGATGAATTATTTATACATACCAATTATTTATTATCATTTATGCAAAGCTTGTCATATTATGCATGCATAAGGGGATTAAATCACTGTTAACCCATAATGCCTTTAGGGGCATTATATGATAGGCAAAAGGTTGCTTATGTTTACTATTATAGATAAACATATACATTAAGAACATACATATTGTTTATACAAATTGCCAAGTTGAATATCAGTTCTGTTAGGAAAATAAAGTGTTTATTGAGCAATTGGTTTTATGAATAATGTTCAGCTAATCTTTTAATGCAGTATACTTATTTTATTTAGTTTAAAAGTATGAGCTTTTTTCAAGTAATGATACTCAAGCTGAATTTAATTCAAACCTGAGGAATGGGAGTAATACAAGAATGCACTCAAAACTTTTCTTCTCTTTCTTTGACCCTCCTGAGGCAGCCCCTTCATCAGCTAATGACGCATCATTAGAGTCTACTGTTAAAATAAGTAGGCACAATCTATAAAATGTCAAAAGATTATGATTTTCTGTTATTTCCAATAAGCAGTCTGAAATAAAAAGCAAATTCAGTGAGACAGAATTTTTATACTAACATAAGCAGGTGAAAAGATTGGACACAGTTTCAAAATAGGGTACAAAACAGAAGAACATTTTTGCAAGGTGTGGGCCAAAATTATGTTTAGTAGTACAATAATAAAAGAGTCCTTATGTTTTTAAAGTTTGTTTAGAAAAATACTTTTTCCAGATTTAGTAAACAAACATGATTATTTCATTCATAATGGGACTAGGGCATCGTGTGTACTTGAGGACATTTCATATAATGGCAGGGTGAGAGTAATTCAGCAAGAGTCAAATGACAACAATTTAATGCAGTCTTTCTCCAGAGTTGCAAGATCTTGTTACAAATATGGTTCAGGTCACAGTCTAAACATCATAAAAGGTCTCAGCCTAGTTTCTGAAGAATGTGAGTTCATATAACAAAACCTGCCCCTCAAAAGCACACATGCAAGTCTCTGATCAAGGCATTCTTGTTCTCATTTTCTCTTGTTCCTTTTCAGCAAAGCAACAAGTTGGTTTCTTGACCTGTCCCAGTTCAACTCCCACAGCATCTTTGTTTCTGTTCACTCCAGAGCCCACAGGACCTAAGGACCTGTTGTTTAAGCAGTCGTGGTATTTTAAAGCCTTTTCTAAGTAGCCAGCACAAACTTGCAGGAGCATATCTCGGAACATTGAGAGAAACATTGAGAAATTGAAAATAATGAGTCTTGTGGTAATGGAGCTGAGGCCAGCTGGTTAACTGATCTTGAACAACTAAACTGAAAGAAAACGTACAGCTGTTACTGTATGTAGATCAGGAAAAGGTCAAGTCCGATAAATAACGTATTTTCCTAATTTAAACAGACTGCTATGGAGTCAGAGGTTGTCATTGTCTTCAGCAGAGTTTTTAACTGAACATTGCAGGCTTGATTCACCAAAATGTTTGTATATACTCATCTTTAAACTGGGAAGAAGACTTCCAGAAAGTCAAATCTTAAGGTTTAGCACAAGCCCACCTGCAATGACCGACCCAGCCTGAAGCCTAGCATAAGCCCTTGAAGTGACCTCCATACTAAATGACTCCCAGGGAATCAGCAACTTTAGCCCTGATTCCAAATGAAGCTAGTTTGTGAAACCTAGCCCTACCAGCAGCCCCTTTTACTTGTCACAGATTAGTGCTGTTACATCCTAGATTTCACTAACTGCAAGTACAACATTATTTTAACTGGCTACACTGAAGCAATATGCTGCAAATAAGACTCTCCCCTTGTTTTAGTTGATTTTGATATCAGAACAATGCCCTGGCTTATACTGAGCTATTCTGATTAAAACCTACACAAGTGAGATCAAAATCAAGTCCACCAACCGTACAAAGCAACAGAATGTATTAAAAGAAAAAGTAGTTTGAGGGCAAGTAAAACCTCTAGCTTGTTTTTTTAATTAATACTTTCTTTTTGTGACATAGCCCCAGGCATCCAAATATATATTCTTCTAATCCCACTTGACCTCAACACAAATGTTTATGCCAACGGTGTTCTCATGTTCCCAAGACTGGGGCTTAGGATAATGGATTCTACCAAAGGGCATTCTTACATTTTTCTTCTATCCTTTTATTTCCAACCACCTTTCTATCCATGTTTTAATCCTGATTCTTCTCTCTCCCACAGATATGGTCTCATGCATAATATTCCTACAGACGCTACACTAAGGGCCATGCCTACTACAGTCAGTGCTAATACCTCCTAGCTACTGGGGTGAAGTAAAAGATGTTCTCAGTTTCTCTCTACTTCTGGGTTCCCTGTACATGCTGCTGCTATCTTACTTCTGCACAGATAATCCACAGAGACAAACAAATTCACTACCTAACATAGAAGGAGTAGGAAGGACAGACTTTTACAATTTATTTGCTGGCTGAAATAAAGATTTTGGAATCAGGAACCTTCTCTTAATTCTTTTTGTTTCAGTTTATGGCATGACTTTTGTAAAAGATAGATCTGAAATAACGTTGCTGTCAGAAGTGAGAAGATTGGGATTTCATTCTGTGTTAGCGTAGTCAGAAATAAATGCACAGGTTTTATGTATGCAATTCTGAATAATTCTTCATCTGTCAGAAAATGGAGACCCACATTGAAATTATTTTTATAAAATTAGTCAAAATAGCATGCAAAAATTTTTTCATTTGTCTTTATCAACCCAAATAAGCTTTCTTTGAAAATATGACTCATGAAAATCAGTAAAAGAAAATTAAGATGGAATATTCCTTTGTGTATCTCTAAGCAATTTGAAGTCTTTCCATCGTTATACAACAAAAAAGTGATGTCATGTTTTGGTAATATTACTACTTATTCCTTAACTCTAGTTTTAGATGTAAAAGGTGCACTATTTTGTACATTTCAAAGAAGTCAGATAGAATACCAATAAAATACATTGTTCCGCTTCTGAAAAAAAGTGTTCCAAAGTAAGATGTTTAAAATTAAAGACCCTATTTACTTTTTCTACCAATGTTTTGTTAGCATTAGTGATGGTATGACATTCACTCAAAATAACTTGGTGCAATTAGATTATTTTTTAGAAAAAGTCTGATGGTAAAAGGGAAAGATAAAATCCAATAAATGTAAAAAGTCTGTTTTGTCAGTTAAACAGAGGAAGAACTTACTATTTTTATCACCTGTCTTTTTTTATAATGTGTTTGTACAGATAGATATATATTTTAGTCACATTCTTCTGAGACATTTTATGTACAAGGCATTGAACACCATTTAACTAGATTCTTTCTATATACATTGTTTCAAGAGAAATATCAGCTAACCAACACTACAGACCCAGAATATGACTGTGGCTTGTTCTGATAGATTACCTTCATGATGGTGGTGTAGTTTGGGAAACATAGGAGGAGGAATATAGGAACCTGCTCTACTTTGCAGACAAAGATTAGAGGCATATTAATCTGTAGCAAAGGACCTGAAGAGCAAGTAAGGAATCAACAAGCAAAAGCCAAAACACAGTTCCCTCAGTCAGTATTTGATTCCGTCTTTTCTTTAGATCATCCTTACTCAGGGTTTCTGGTAATGGAGCGTACAGTGAAAGCTACTGCAATTCACATTATTTGAACTGGGCCTATTACTGTTCCTAAACTGCATTTCCAAAATGGATTGCTGACAGCCCCTTATGGAAGATACTGCTGCGTGATTAGCTCCTGGATGTTTTCTCCTGAACAAGGAAAAACATCTACTTATCATAATTGACTTGATCATTGCCCAGGGATCCTGAAGAATAAGCACTTTTAAGTCTTGACAAGCGATTACGGAGGAGAAATAATTTTAAAACTACTGCAAAATACAAACAGGTTGTAGTATGTAAAACACAATTCCCCACGTAGTCATATGCACATACACTGGTATTCATCCCCTGAATATTAAAGTAATTTAAAAGGATAATTAGTGTGTAGTGTCTGAATTGGTTCCTCAGAGGGTTAGTGTCCACCCTGTTTGTCACTGTTTCTTGCCTAATCCTGTCTAATGAGTGTTCATGTTAACACGGCTAAGCACTTGCAGATACGCGCTACCAAGCTATCTAAGCTTAGAGAAGACATGGTGTTCAAATGTCACTGCCTTTGGCTATCATGTTGAAAGATACTGATTCTTACTTATTATGTTTCGTATTCAGAAAGCTGTCATTTGTACTTGTTTGTAGGCTCTGGTAGTTCTTGTGCAAGTAACAAATAATGTTTGTGTTTTTCCTAAATTTACATTTTTTAATGTCCTTACTCTTTCTTTTGTTAATAACTCTCTCAGTTAGGTGAAATACATTTATTTTACTGCTTTAAGATATTCAGAGCAAGTAAAACAGAACTACACCAAAAATTACAGTAAAGTTTAAACATTGGCGCATATACATCTATCTATATCTATATATGTTTGGGTGTTCGGTTGGTTTTTGGGGTTTTTCTAATTGGCTTGCTGTCATTTCATCAGAATACTTCAGTATAAAAAGTTAGTTCAGGTTTATCTGGTCTGGGCTAGAGGTATTCATTTCAAAGAAAAAAATTATTTATTTTTTCCTCTTGCTTCCTGTTTTAGAAGTTACCGGACCCTGTAGAATATTAAACGTCACAGTCAGACCTTTTTTCTCTGGCTAGTTGTGATTATCCTTTGCAAGTAGGAAGACATCCTACTGGAGTCTGAAACGAGAGGTAAGTCTTCAGATCTGAGATTTGGTTCAAATCTTTTTTTTCTCCAAAAACATAAAGATTCGCTTCTGTTATAATTGCCCACATTAGCTATTTCTACTCCGTGCTAAAAAGCAGTCTCAGGAGTGCACATGAGCAGCTGACTAGCATGTACTCTCCCATCCACACTATTGCCTGTCGGGTTGCCTAAGGCCTGCCTGCAGGCAGCCCATGAGCAGCCTGTTTGGGCATATCTGGGAAAGTACTAAGCAACCAGACACATCAGGGATGGAGGGTCCTGACTACTGACTCCCCTCCAAATGCAACACAGGTATATCAGGATGGTCCCTGATACTGGTTCATCACCAGGCAACCGTGCCGGCTTGGCTGCTGTGCATCCTTTGCCTTCTGAAGGAAGAATCCTCCTGTGTTCCATATTGCCCTGCCCAGGAACAAGGATGGCTTGTGCAGAGGAGATTCAGCTCTTGCCATCACCAAGTGCAGAGCGAAAGAGGGCAACAGGGCAGCAGCACCCAGCACACCCACACCCTCACCCTGCCTGGGGCTGGGACTGCTTCCACTTGCTCAGTTCCTTATGTTTATCGTCTTAAAACCCTGAGCACTTTGGTTTACTGTGGGTGAAGTGGATATCATTGTGATTCACCGAAACAGAAGTGCATGTGTTTGTACATGTGTGCTTAAATCAAGCCCATAATCCCAAAATAAATTAGCCTGAGTGCTTACATTTTCAACCAGCTCAGTCTTTGGGCATATTGCTGGTTTATACAGTTGTAACATATATAAAATGTAGCTGTACCTCAGAGTCTAATAAGGAGCCTTGTGAAACACTGCAGTTTCTCTTTGCACTGCAGAGTAGTGTTGCTATACCTGAGGTAAATGGAGTTGTGCATGCCAACATTTTGCTTGGTTTCATCGTTTGTGTCACTTATAATTTGACGTGGCATCAGTATCCAACTAAAACACATCCTAGGCATACTGCAAAGTTTTCTGAGTCTTCCTGTCCCTTTCTGCAGACCTTGGTTAAAAATGAACCATACAATCAAATATGAAACTCAGAAAATTCACTGGAGAATTTTTGATACTAAAACATATTCAGTAAAGTAGCTTCAACAGAAATGGAGGAAATATCAGTAGAATTTAGCAGATAATGGCAATTTTCATTTCTGCATTTCAGTATTTTTCCTTTGCTAGTGGAAACCCTTGGTGCTATGTTAAATGTGATGCTGATTTGAGACCTACTTGGAAAGAATTCTAGACTAAACTCCCTATTTTATTTGGTTGGATTTTTAGTAAGAAGGAATATTCTTAGACAACTAGCCTAAACAGAAACCCAGGTTAGAATGATCCTACAGAACAAGTAATAACTATCTCATACTAAAGCTGACATCACTATAATCTTTACAGTGATAAAGTATTTTGTCTTTGCAGCCATTAACAAGACCATAACAATGAGCCTGGTGTCAGAAGAACGGCATTATTGGGTCTGATAACATGGCCACTCTGGCAGTATCTTCTCTCTGACAATCAGCTGGGGATGCTCAGGAAAAGAAATGAAGCCAATTTAACATAGCCTTTTATCTAAGGTATATCTCACTCTCTGGAAACCAGTGGGTTGTCTGAATTAGAGTTGTGTATGCACAATGTGTTTCCAACTCGGTCAGTGTGCTTATCTGTGATAAATATGTCCTTCTCTTTGAATCTGGCAATACTTTTGGTTTCCTTAGGATCAGTATTGTGGCAAAACCATCCACAGTCAGAATAAGAGTATAAAATCACTGCCTGAAAATTTCTAGTTCTCATGCTAAAATATTCAAGGGCAAAATATAGTGTTTTATAGTATAGTACTTTATACTCTAATTTATTGTATTTTATGATATAGGATTCTAACACTATATGTGAAAAGTAGAGTTGTTTGCCTACTACGCTGGTGTCTAGGGAAGGAGAGTTCAGCTTATTGAATCATTCCCGGTACGCTCAATTTCCATCTCTTCTTCAAGTTACAAGATTATTTTTAAGGAACGAGGCTGGTTTTTTAGCTAGTGTCTGGAAACTGACGTTGTTGAGCTATGACTTCTAAAATTGTTTCTCAAGTAATGAACCTTGATGCAAGGAAAGAAGTAGCTGGCTATAAGTAAGGACAGGAATCTATTGAGAAAATTACGCAAGAATATGCTTCTACATCCTTTATGTGTTATCACCTGTGAATTTCATTTCCTCAGGATATAACCAGTGTCCCTTCTTCCCAGCGTGTTATACCCACTAGAGGGAATATAACTTCCTCAGCTGCCAGAGCTCTTCCCTGCTAGACAAAACTAAGAGTCCCATCGAGCTTTCTTGGGCTAGCAGCCACATAGGTTATTTTCTGCTATATCAGTCCTGCAGTGATTAATAATTACTGAAAACTGAATCTGGTCCATTGTTAATTTATTTAAATCACTTAATTTCATTATATCATAGACGAATTACAGGGACAGTTACTGTTTTGGCCACGCAAAACTGTCTGTGGCCAAGATGTACAATGTTTCCCTAATTTGTCTCCAAGGGAATTTAATTAATTGTGAAGTGGGCAATATGGCAAATGCTGGAATTTGTATTAATCACCAGCTCAGTAAAAAGTTCAAATCCTGCTCCACTCGTGCTGACCAGTAAGGACCAGAAGGCTGTTGCAGAAGAAAGGTAGATGCTCTTCTGCAGCTGCTCCTTCTGTTCTAGTGGCATTCACAGTTTTGACTTCTACTACATGAGGTCATTTATGAGTAAAATGTGCACCCGGATTGATCCACTGGTCCAGTTAGCCTTCCAAGCACCCCAAACATAAAAGCAGTTGATATCTGAGGTTCCACAATGTCCCCAGCAAATCAGTTTGTTCCTTCTTCTCACCACACAAAGAAGTCTCATTGGGACTTGAGAGGAGGAGGAGCAGAAGAAAGAGAAAGGGCAAAAAAGGGACATACCAGAATCACAAGAGGTAACCTTGAACTGTTATAGATTATTTTAAAGCTATGGTTTTTGAGTGAAAATCTTATTTTTACAGTGAACATTTCACACAGTAATTGACAAATTCAGCAGCAATTTCACACAGCTCTAGTCATCAGTCATTTGAAATATACAACTACAGTATTCTACTGCTAATGAGTTTGAAGTGCATAATAAGTTAATTTGATTGACAGCCCTTGACCAATGACAAAGTCCATTTTTACAGTTGAAATAAATGTTTCTACTATTGGTATACATTCATTAATTTCAACTGTAGAAAAATAATCATGTTTTAGCACCATAGTAATCATAAAACAAATATACTATCACTTTTAGCAATATGCTCTTAAAAGAAGCTTTTACACAGTTCTCTTTACGAAGTGTACATGTGAATTTAGACCTGTCAAAATAAACAGGTTTATGCATTCAACTAAGAAGTCAGGCATCTATCTACCAGGTCTGCATGTGCTGTTTACATGGATTGTGTTCACAAACGAATTTTGCTACTTATCTAAGAGTACAGATGAAACTTCAGGGTTGGATCAAGGCCTCTTTAAAACCTCATCCTGAGTGTGATACATTTAATAAAGCTGACTTTCCTGGGGAAGATGCAGTATGGCAACTATATCATGCATTCCAGTTATTTCCATGGTAGGATTCTCAAAAGTGTACAGTGAGAACTGAAAACCAGATTGCTTTAGCAAGGAATTTTATCCTATATCTGACATTGTAAGCAAATTATATTGCTACTCCATTAGTTCTCTTGACTGCAGGATACAGCATAGTTAGATGAGCAAACGAACAGAGAAAAATGTCCAACAGTCTTACCAGCTTTAATGTAATGAAACCATTTCCCAAAAACTGGGTCTTGAACTATTCTTTACTAATTTTCACAAAATACAGTAAACTCATTTCCAAGATATGTTAAACACATAATGAATAAAAGAAAGCAGACTGGCTAAAATGACTAAGATGCCTGAGCGAGAAAGTTGATAACATCCTTAATACCTACAAGTACACAGCAATTTTGTTATTACAACACTCTTGCTGCTGCTGTTTTTTTGGAGGTAAATGGAAGGTTTGCGATAAAACACTTTTTGATGGAACACTCAGGAAGTATTCAAGTATGCCAACACTTTTTCAATTTTCTTTTAAAGAATATACATACAGACTATTTCAGCTGAACTCCAGTGGAGCTGAATTAAAATATAATTTAACAGCAGTGCTTTATTTTTAATCTGTCTGCTTGAGGACTGTATACTTCATCTGGTATACAGGTGTCAGACAGGAAGAATCACAGAACTCTGACCTCATATAAAGGACATGAAAGACACATATAACACAAAAACACATTTCTGTGTAACTCAGAAATAAATTTCACACAGCCAAAATGTGCTGAATACTTAAGAGTTGTTATTTGTGTGCTTTTTGCCAGGTATTCTTCCAGGTTCAGTGTTTTCAGGATCAGACATCAGCAATGTGCTCTTTGTGATGTACCATTCCTTCCCTTATTGAATAATTTTATGTGGTTTATCACATAGTTTTTTCACGAATTAGAAGGCATGTGAGAGGGAAGGAACTAAGAAGACACAAGAGTACTGCATAGCAGACGTACAGGCTTTGTACTTCATTTTGTTGCAAAGTCAAAGAATTCTGCCTTAAGTACAGTGATCTTGTGTCCTGGATCTTTGCTACCGAAGACTGGGATATTTCAATCACAGTGAACAGAAATCCATACTCAGGTGAAACAAATTTTCCAACATCTTGTATTTGTATCCCTAGGTTCTATGTTCAGGGTGAGGTTTCCCAAAGCAGAATGCAGAGCTGTATTCCCATCTCTTACTGGAATGCAGCTTGATCCTCCAGTAAGCATGCTCAAAATCATCATTATCAAGCTGATGAGTGCTGTCATAATAAAAAGCATACAGAAATTCAGGACAGAAATGTATTTCTCTGTGCATGCAAAGTTCTTAAATAAAAACAAATTAAGGTAAAATATTTATAGTTTTCTTGTGTATTAACTGAAAGTCATTGTACCACAGCATTAGAGAAACTTCTTTTCAAGTGGGAAAACTTATTTAAATATACAGTCAGAAGATATTTTATACACATAGCATGCATTTAAAAATGTACATGGTAGGTGTTAAATTATATACTCAGCACACAGAAGGAAGTCTCAAAATTGTAGGTTTTATTGAGAATACATAGGATTCTACTGGAAATATATTGTGACAAGCTGCACTGAGAGAACTTGCTGTCACGGATAACATAAGTGTAATCTTTCTGCACCTCATAAACATTGTCTTTAAGTCATTCTCCGGAGGGAAAATTGGTTGGTCAAGAGGTCGATTCACTTTCAGTTCCCATTCGATGTCAGTGCACTTCACTAGCTGTGACCAATTAAATGATATTTTCTGTGAAAAAAACACTTGCTCTACAGGAACCCCCTTCCAACTACTGAATCGTTACTTACTAATTTCACGTACAGCCTTGAAAAGCCATCAGATAACAGAATTCTTTTAATTTTGAACTCAAATGTCAAAGGTTTTGTTTCACAGAAAAAATATAAAAAACGAGTTTGGTTGACAGTTATTATAATGATATCCCCACCTCCTGACTGTATAAAATTTATCTAGAAATCTCAGAAGAAATCACAATCTGAACCACTTTATCTCAGCTGACTGTGTTGAAATCACTGTGGGATGGATTCACAGGCCCTGAAATATGTCTTACAGTGAGATATTTAAAGATCAGAATCTTTCTAAACAGATCAGACTTAAGTCCAGGATTAATCTTTGTCTGCAAGCATCTGTACATGCAGAAGATATCTGATATTAGAAGGTTCTTCGGTTAAACAGAGAAGGCCTGGGCAAGAATCCAACCTAAAGACAAAAAAAAAAAAAAAAATCATCCAAAAGAGGAAAGAGGCAAATTTATAAAAATATGGGTAACTGCAACAGGAACAACTTGCCAGGAGGTGAAGATATTTCCCCACCTCCTAAAGAGGAAGGCCTATATGCCCCAAAAGGTCATAAGTCTCCTGGCAGAAGTGGGGCAGGTGCGGCATGGAGTCAAACCTCAACCTCAGAAATTCTCATCCACTTTCCACCCATCGGTGGAGTTACCTGGCTGTCTCTCTGACTGGAAAGTTCCCTGGGCGCAGTGCCCAGAAATTGCCCCATTGGAGACGGTGGAGTGTGTGTGAGGCCGTGGCCTGACAGGGACCCAGAGAGCAGGAGCTGCTCTGTTCCATCAGGCAAGCATGCCGTGACTTTGCTGGGTCCCACACGAAGTGTGGTGGCACATGCCCTCTTCTAAAAGAATGGTGACGGCTGTATCAGCTTCTTCCTTTTTACGGATTCCCTAGAGGCTGGAGCATTCGAGACTCAATCAATATCCTCTGTCTGAGAAGACTGAGAGCCACGGCTTCCCTCTTCCAGGAGACTGCATTAACCACAAGCCACACTGCTGGGAAAAGAGGGGGCTGCTGCTGTTGAAACCCTACGTTTGCAGAGGAAAGAATGCAATATATCCGTGGAAGATGTAAGAGGGACTGCAAGAGGGAACACGACTCTGTGGCCTAGTGCCTACGGCACTCATCTGGGAGTGGGCAGAACTAGATTCCACTCCTCACTTCAAGAACGGCTTCTATATTTTTATATGAAAGAGTTATTGGTTTTGGATACCCTGAGGCTGGGCTGATGAGGTTATTGAACCCAAATCTCCCACATTCTGGGTGAGTACCAACGAGCAAAACAACAAGCTATTACACAAATGATAGCTGCCATCTCAGGCAGCCTTTTAAGAGAAAGGAGTGGGTGACTCTTCGAAGGAGCAGATGTCAGCACCCGCAGGAGGGAGCCCGTCTCTGGAGCCTGCAGCTGCCTCCTCGGCTCCCAAGGCCAGGCAGCGTGGCACATCTCTCATCCATGGGGCTGTTCACACCACCTCCCTCCTTCAGATGGGGTGGCCACATCCCAGATGCTTACTAGGAGTTCCCCTCGGCATATGCTGCCCCCAGAATAGTGCCTTAGGGACTATCTGGAAGAGCATCTCCTGGCCTGGTCAAACTCGTGCCAGGGCATGCTCACTCAAAATTAAACATTGCGGATGATGGCATACTGGTGCTTAACCCCATGCTTTGGTCTGATTTTTTTACCAGGGGAATTTTACTGGGAAAATGGTAGATTGGGGTAGCACTAGAGCTGGGAAACCTAATCTGTGTTCCTTGTGTGTTGTGACTCAGGTGTGGGAGAGACGCCTTTATGATTAGTTTTACCAGGTGGACTGGCAAGCCAGTGATTAACCATACAAGTTATTTTTATTTTCAGTGCTTTTCATGCTCAATAAAAATATCTTTTATGCAAAAATGTGCCTTTTTTTGGTCATTCCTATTCAAAATCTGAAAAACAGCTCTTTTGTAAAAGTAATAAAAATACTCCACGTGTATGCACAGTAACCCACAATTCTCAGGTGGCAAAATGCACTCAGGTTTCCATCTCACACAAACGGCCTCTGCAAGTGTCTCCTGATAATGGAGTCCTTGTGAGCTCTTACTGATCTTTTCTCTTAAAATATACGGTTACTTTTCCAAGGGCTCTGTTGTCATTCAGAAAAGAAATGATGGAATCAATTGTTTAAGCTTGCTTTAAAAATGCATGCAAGTATTATGACAAATAAGAAGCAATATTAAAATATAAGTTAAAATTATTCACAGCATTAAGAAGGCAATTTTCCTGTTAGTACAGAACATGTATTGGGAGTTTCAAGTCTGCAGCCCACAGAGGGAAACTTCGACAGCAATTACTTTATTTTTGTCTGCAAAGAGGAGGATTATGAGGCAGTATTTAACCAACAAAGTATTTGTGAAAATCAAGACTGAAGAATCTGACATGAATTTAATAATTCTCAGTAATGCCTGAGAAAGCTAGCACATACAGCACACAGTACTTACAAACAAATTTCCTGTGGAAACAAAATTATGTAATTCACTCTTAGAACGTCCTGAAATGTCTGAGTTTCAGACTGTTTCTTTGGTGTTTTAGAATCTACTGTCAAGTTAATTAACTAACTATAGAGTCAAATACAGGCTAGGTATTTGACTGGTGTCTCCTAGAGGCTGCTGAACAGATGCATTGGAACAAGCAAACAAAAAACAAGGTAGACACACTAGTCAAAGAATGTTAGACATGAAAGAAAGTACCTAAGGAGGTTTCCAAGGATAAAGAAAAAAATCCACCTGTTATATTTATACATTGTGACACAAAGTATAGGTACATGCTTACATACTATCTTTTCCTCAGAAGACTCCATTCTTATTCAGACTGATTATTAAATAATTTTCTCTCATTTTTACCCTTTCTTCACGTAATTTTAATGTAATTTACTTCTTGGGGCAGGTATTCTGTTTTAAGCGTTTTTAATTTTTGCAGATAATTCCAAGCAAAAACATTAAGCTGGAGAATTCCAGGAATTTAAAGGAATCTTTTATCTTTTAAAAAAGGCAATAGAAATTATAAGTGTTAAAATTAGATTAACCTTTTTTTGTCAGTACTGGTATTACTGCTTTTTTACTAGTTAGGAATATTCAACATTTTTAGATTTAACTAAGATTTTCAGCTATAGCATTGCCCTAAGATTGTAAAGTACCATTGTTATAAAGTTAAAGTTGCTTTATCTGTTCTTAATCTCCAGGTATTTAAAAATGAGGTCTTCTTCTTTTCTCCTGAGGTCATCTTTGTATTTTAAGATCTGATGCACTATTCTCTGCGCATTAAAATAAATAGAATTCATACAATAAAATCTGTAATGTATTATAGCGTTTCAGAGTCTGATTCCAGAGAGTAACACACTCTAAGGGTAAAAAAAGTGTCAGAAATTAAACACAAGAGATAATATTTTTCTCTCATACTCTTCCGTTTGTTGTTTTTATTTAACTGAATTTGTCCTTTTTGAACCTATTAATGCTTTTTGGCATTCCCAGGATCCCAGAACAATGAACTCCTTGAGACAAGAATAGCTGGCATGATCCTTGTCAGCAACTACTTATTATTGGCCTCAGAATTCAAAAGAATGTAGTAGGAAGATCCTGCAGGCTGAGCCAGCACATGGAAATCAAGGAATGAGGAAGGATTAGCTGGAAACAGGTTATGACTCTTCCAGTTGCACTTTCACTCAGTGAAAGGACTCAGAGGTGTAGATGGGAACAAAGTTCCTTCCCCAGCTGGAGTCTAGACAGTCTTCCTGACAGCCAGAAGGATTCTTCTCTGTCCAGTCAGGAGCATTTCCTACGAAGACCAATCATACTTGTTCCCTTCTTACATTCGGGGGGACCATTCAATCCCAGCTAGAGCTAGTTCACCAGCACTATTATTTGTCTCTTCTGACCAGTCTCTTCTCCAGCCTAATAAATGTCCTACAGCTCCATTGTTCCCCTGCATATCAACCCAACAGTAAATACTCTTTGTTTCGTACATGTCTTGCTCCCTTCTTGCCAGCTGTCAGGCATCATGCTTCAGGGCAATCCTTTCTCCCTACAGAGACAGACTTGCAAGCAGCATGGGTCATGGACATCCTGCCTAATCTTGAATTTAATGACACCAAATCATTTAGTGACATGAAAGGAAACACGATCTTACTGACAGGTAAAATCAACTCAGGCTAGCAGATGAGAACTCAGAACATACATAGCATAAAAAAAGGTGTTCCTACCTCCCCATCTCTGACTACTTTACACATGCTCATGATTATTCCACAGTAAGATGGGAAGCTAAATGGGGCAAGTAGATCAGTCCCATGAGTAAAACTAGACATCATTATGCCAAAGATTTCTATGGCAAATCTTCTTATTCATTGCTAAGCAATATTTCACCTTTATGGGCCCCATCCAGACTGATGAACTAGCAGAATATGGGACTGCTAATAAAGGTAAAAAACCATGGAGGCAGGAATGATCACTATATGAAGCAGTTTCTGAAGCCTGACAGACTGATTGCATTGCGATTCTTCAGTTTAGAAAGATAGATCTACTTCCACAAAAGACTGAAAAATATGTAAGAAGAACTATCTCTCAATGTAGAACACAAAGAGCATCTGATAAAATTATCGAACAGCTAGTGACAAATATAAGAACAAATTTTTCACACTCATTGCAGTTAATCTGTGAAACACCTCATCTCAAATCATCTTGAAGTGAAAAAGAGTTCAAAGATGCAAATTCATGGATGATAGATTCTCTGTGGCAACCAGACTTGACAGTCTGGATGAAAGCTCTGACTCAGAAAGTCTCTTCCCTTCTGATTACGGGGTCAGAGAGAGGATACCGAAAGAAGGATCTCTCTAGAAAAGTCCAGTTTCTTTCCTTTGTCCCACAATTTGCAGAAAGAATACTGCAGTATCTGAACCTGTAGTGCTGCCATTTTCATGTTCTCACACTCTTAAAAAACTCTTCACCTACTGCCAGTTAGTCTGTGCTTGGGGATGAGCAGAAACCCCTCTAAATTCTGTGAAGGCAGCCTGTGTTTTGAGTTCCAACAGTATCTTATAGTCTCATTGGGGTATTTAAATCTAAGACATAGAAGGAGACAACGTACTGGGAATCTCCTGACCTGGATTCAAAGACCAATGACTTCTTGTAGGTCAGGAGGTCATTAGTACAAATTGTAGCTCCAATAACAACTCTCTATTTTTCTTCTGAGTTGTAAGAGCTTGAAGATGAGTCTGATCTTTTTGATCAACAGTTGAAGAAAAAAAAGATGCAGAGGAGTAAAGAAATACTCAGAAAGGAAAGACCTTAGCTCTAATTCTCATTCTAAAAAGCAGGTTTGTGATCATCTGAGCAACTTAATCTAAATTGTCTCTGACCTGGAGCAGGAAGTTGGACCAGACAATCTCCAGAGGTCCCTTCCAACTTAATTTCTCAATTCTGTGATTCTGTTCTAAAAGTCAAGAAGTCCATACTCCAAACATCCTGCAACTTGCTGCCTTCTCTATCAACAGATTCCCAAAAGCTTTTTTTTTCCCACCAATCAGTCACTTAAGTCTGTCGTGTTTCTCAGTCAGCCGCATTCCTAGAGCTGCACAGACCCTCTGAAGCAAATCTTCACAACTGTCTGTTGTTCATCTTTCTTTACGTAGAAGGAGGAAATTATTTTATTAAACAACAGACACCAGAGAAGAGTCCGTGGTCAAAAGGAGAAATCGCATTCAAGAGCCCTGACTTTCTAATAGAGTAAGAATTTCCTGTAGAAATTTTTCAGAGAAGAGGTTAGAGAAGCCAGCACTTTCAAACATTTCAGTCTGGCCTTGTTACTTGGAAAATTTTCCCATTTGTAGTTAATCTGAAAGAAGCTGCTTAGAAACTGAGTGTCACATATGATCACCATGTCATCCCACAGATGGAACACTAAACTCACTTGGTTTCTTGAAATATTTTATTGGCAGTGACAACTGGAGAGTTGCTCTACTAGCATCTGGGGGCAGGAAATCAGAAGAAGAAAAGAGAATAAGGAAAGGAGAACATGCAAGTAGTAAAAATGTACTTTTCTCTCAAGAGGCAGAAATCTCTGCCTTACAAAAATCCAGTGAAGTCTTTTGTTTGTTACAAACTTATTGAAGAATACTAGTAAAATGCAGTTATGTTACAGAAATAATGTAGTAATCATGAAGCCTGCATGAAGATGTTGCCTTTCAACATCCTTTTGTTTAGCAAGCAAGGGTAGTCACACACACGCACACTGCTTTGTGCTGGCAGAAGTTTTGATTTTAAGAACTATCTATCCACAAAACATCTTCTAAATAACCCACTTGATTGTCTTGTATCTGTGAGTTAGGGAGACTACAAACCACATAGTAAGAGGAGGCTTTGCCTGCCACACTTAAGTTCTCAGGAGAGGGAAGTGATTAGCTTAGTCCTGTCACAGGCATTTGAGTGCACCCTCTAAGCCCTACCAAGCCCAACAGTTCATGTTGCTTCATGAAAGGACATTCCGTAGTGACCCAAAGACCTGCAATGATAAAGAGTTTGTCTGGCTTCCGTGTCAAGCCATTGATTTTTGTTATGCGTTTCACCACTAGATTAAAGAGCTCGTTTGTACCCGCTCCTTGTTTCTCTTCATGAATGATACATTGTAATCAAGTCACCTCTCAGCCTTCTTTTTCATTAGCAATGAAATTATTATTGCAACCCTTTTCTTAGCCTTCTCCAATTTCAACACTCTTCTAAAAATGGCCACTTTGGTACTGCATGTAGGATTTTAATAGGGATTTTAATCTGCCCCAGATGCAAACATTTCCCTATGTTACTGGCTCATTCCCTGTTCACACAGCCTACAATAGCACTAACCTTTTTTTACCCCAGCACTACATGAGAGCCCACGCTGAGTGACCTCTACACTGCAAGTCCCAGCTGCAGTTCAGCATCATTGCTTTCCAGGACATAATCCCACTTTTTCTAGGGAAGACTAATAGGAGCACAGCTGTGAATTGAGATATACTGGAACTCCTTCTGTTGCGAGTACCTGTAGCATATCTTTCCTCCCCAATTATTGCATCATTTCTGTTTGCTAAAGGGGGGGGGGGGGGGG
>Ga0065711_1003157_pt1 | contig 29445 bp, 11 predicted proteins | sample Hoacrofraction12_FD_59098 | JGI IMG/M metagenome (GOLD analysis project Ga0065711, IMG submission 59098) | Hoatzin crop microbial communities from Cojedes, Venezuela - Epithelial fraction 12 v2 (version 2) | ecosystem: Host-associated > Birds > Digestive system > Esophagus > Crop | place... | reverse complement strand
TATGACAGCATGCCAGTCATGCGAGTTGTCCCACCACGTTTCTGTGATGGCAACCAAGTCGTAGCCATCCTGCTGTATAATGGCTTCCAGCTCCTCCTGTTTATTGCCCATGCTACGTGCATTGGTGTAAACACACTCGAGCTGGGCTGTCAATCTCACCCCTGGCCTTGGCACGCCAAGCCTATGCTCATCCCTAGTGAGCTGGGCAATATCCCCTTCCCCCTTCGAACCTAGTTTAAAGCCCTCTCAATGAACCCTGCCAGCTCGTGGCCAAGAATTCTTTTTCCCTTTTGAGATAGCTGAGTTCCACCTGTCGCCAGCAGGCCCGGTGCCGTGTACGTCTCCCCATGATCAAAGAAGCCAAAATTTGACCGATGGCACCAGTCCCTGAGCCATCTGTTAACCAGGTGAGTTTTCCTGCCCCTTTCAGTGCAGTTCCCTGCCACTGATGGGATGGAGGAAAACACCACCTGCGCCCCTGATCCCTCAACCAGTCGCCCCAGTGCCCTGAAGTCCCTTTTGATGGCCTTGGGACTTAGTCACTTTACAGCTGAATAACCCACTTAATGTCTTACTAGCCAAAACATGTTATTGACTTCCACAGAAAAGTTCTGAGATATCCTCATGAAAAACACTTTATCAGAGATGAGTATTATCCCTTTTTGGTAAGTGAGACACAAAGGATCTTGGGCAACATAGTGCTCATTGTTGTAGTACATATCATTTAAACCTTGGGGCATCACAGCTATGTTCTTTGTGCTGGGGTACTACTGTCCTGGTATCTGGGGAGGAGTGTGGGCTTCGGGCAATGAACAACAAAGTGAAAAAGACCAGTATCCTAGCAATGAGACACTCATAGGATACAAACATGTTTTTCCATTCTTGTCCTGTCTTCTGTTGGAATTGTGAGTTTAAAATAAAGGCAAAATCATTCCAGTTTTGAGCTCTGCACTTCCACTTAAATGCTCAAGTAATAAAGAATACAGTTAACACAATTTCTTTTAGCAATGGCATGCAAAATTAACAGTTTTAATACAGATAATTTAGACTATAGCCATGTCCATCTCCAACATCTAAAAACCTGTAACTAAGAAGCTGCTTTTAAGTTCCTCCTTGAAAAAAGAGAAAATTGAATTCTTGAAAATTGATCTCAGACCTCCTGTTTGCTGAACTACAAGGCAAATTATGGATTCGAAAAGGATTCTCGTCATCATACTTCCCTTTAGTTAAGTCTTCTACAGTGCCTCATCTGTTAGGCACCCTCTGAAAGTGTCTATCAGACCAACTCCTATAAAGATTCAGAGTGAGGAATACAGAACAATTTGTGAGTGATTGAGAAGCCAAAGAATTGAAATCGGACTGAGACAAGTTTGAGAATCTTGTATGTGACTGGAGGAAGCCAAGATTTAGTCAGCAACTGGACAAAATTTTTGTGTATTTGGCATGTGAAATACGTGACAATGCTCTGTAACATTTCATGTTCATTGCGTCTAGTTAGTTTCACCACCTCTCTGTGTGCAATTTTTATGTGGAAAAATGGGAGAAGGCCTTTTCTCCAGAGAAGAAATGAGATGATATGAACAGCTGTCTCAATGGCCTATCAAAAACTGAATGGAAGAAAGATGTGAGGAAAAAATACTGTGTAAGACAGTTTGGAAACCAGTTTTTAGGAACATTGGTGAACAGCAAATGTTAAAAAAAATTATGAAAACAAATCAGAAGAAAGGGAAGTCAACAAAGGCTTCTTCTTCTCTGTGGCTTAGGTTATTGGATTAAAGGATTTATGTCTTCTGTTTTTTATGCATAAAAAGATTTACTGTGCTTTATGTTCTCCTGACCCAAAAATGGTATTTTTTTTAGAGCTGCTGGCTGCTTCTTACCTGGACTGTTTTCAGCACAAAATATGTTTCAAGCCCATTTAAGGAAGCTGCACACTTGAACAAGGGTGCTGCGACTTCAGAGCTTCAAAGCTGAAGGAATCAGAAATGTTCTCCCTTGTGTGGTAGCTGTGCTAGAGGCAAGCTTTGAGGAGTACTTAAGGATGTAACAGAAAAGAAAAAAAAAAGTAAAAAAGCCTTCAAAACTTTTCAGAGAATGAGCTGGTAAACATTTTGCTGTCTTCTCTTGCAAGCTCTTATTTGCTCCTGGTTTAGCTAGTTCTGAGTCTCAGTCTTTTTAATACTAGCAACCCTGGATGTTGTCATAGGTGTCTTCCAAACTGATTTTTCCACTGATTTAAGTGATAATCTACCATTGTGTAAATTCCTGCTAAGTGTGTAGCAAACTTTAGCTTCTGCACATTCCAGATTGATAATGTCACCCAACTTCTTTCTGAAAAGCACTTACCTGGCAGTAGAACATAAGCAAAAAAAAAAAAAGTTCCCTGCTGCTCAGAAAGCATGGTCTTGTGATTACGACACTGCTTTCAGTCTCAGAAATTATACATTTAATTATCAGATCTTCCACAAGTTTACTTATATGCAAATCAGTTCCTTTCTCTCTATTTCACTTTCCTGGCTGTAAGTTTGGGATTTACAGCTACATCTGCTGTAACTAACTTTATTTAAATCTAAGTCTGTGTAGTCAAATGCTGATCAGAACATTAGCCCCAGTTCACACCCCTGGTCCGCTACAAAATACTGGTGAGACCCCAGGCACATTACTTCGCCTGTATTTTAGCTTGATTTTAATCTCTCTTATGTGAACTATAAGCCAGGTTTTCTCTCTGGGGTGTATGTTCAGTAATATTTTCAGTGAGCTTCTGTGATGGTTTTTCAAACCACAATTATTACTCAGATTTTGGGTGGAACTAGTGCAGCACAGGAGGTATTTCTATTATTTAGACAAGTTATTTTTGTCAAGTTGAAAGAAAAGAAGAAAATGAGTGAGAAAATGAAACTTACACCTCACTAAATAACGGACATTAGGGATTTTATAGTTTGTGTTTCTTCTCTAAGAATGATTGGGATGTTTGTTTTATAATCCTTCACGTAATTTTCATGATAAGTGCTTGACTTTTCTAGTTAGCTTGAGTCTGCCTCAAGTGAGAGATGTGCATCACCCAGGGATTAATATCTTTTTGTTTTATGCATATTGCTGGTTGAATACTGGTGCTGAATGCTTTTCACATTTGCTGTATGATTTGAAGGCTGTATCTGAATCCTGACCTGCTATTGCTACTTTTGTCTTTTATATCTCCTTTTAGTAGTATTCATAGTTTTTATTTAATTTTTTTGTTTGGCTGATTTTTTGTTTTCCTTTCTCTTTTTTCCCTGCTTTTATTACTGCTGTAAAAATGAAAAATTATTTTATTGTGTATATACACAATTTCTTTTGAAGCTTTCTCACTCATGACTGACTAATCACTACTAGGGGATATGGGAACCACTCTGAATAAAATGGTTTGAGAAGGGTATAAAACTAGAGCAGAACAATGAAAGGAATAGTCACCACAGTACAATATGGTGCTAAGGTCTCTGTAGTATCTTAGTACTGGCAATATTTTCTTTGCTGGCACGGTTATAACTGTATTACATACATAGAAACACGCAAACGCCGTCATATTTTACCACCCCATGTTTCTCAGGAATATGACCCCACTAAACTTTAAACATTGATCTACGTTAATGGGAGTAAGGCTTTTTAGCCGATGGCTGGACAAGCACGTTCATATGATACGCTTTTCAGGGGACCACCTCAGTGTGGTCCTGCAGAGCGTACACTTTTGAGCAACTGGAGTACATTCATGGACTGTGGGAGTGCATAATCTGGTTTAAGTATAGCTGGAACGGGAACATCAGAAGTTTCACTGAAAAGGAGCAGTCCTAGTCTGAACTGAACTGTTAATGTAGACAAGCCTTTACTTCATCTTGGAATTAATCTGTTTGCTTTTAGATAAGTAGTCTGGATTTGCAATGGTATTTTAATGGTGTACTTCTATTTGGATCCCAAATACACATCAGTTACCATGTGAGTTAAAACAGGTTTTTAATGGCTCGAAGATAAAGGCAATTATCTCACTTTGCCTTATTCACTTGTCCTTCCTGTCACATTAAGTTCAAATCCTTTGTTTTGCCCACAGGGAAAAAGGATGTCCTTCCTCCTGGAACTACCGATATTTTTGAAATTCAGTTTTCTGCCAAACTTTGACATGCACTTTACTCACATGCCGAAATACAGAGAAATACTTTACTTGTTTTTTCTGGGGAAAAAAAAAAAATGATATCTGAATCCCCAACTTCTCTTTATATTGTCACATTCCTTAATTGTGTTAAAGGGAAAGATTTCTAACAGAAAGTATCCAGTGTTAACCATTACATAATACCAAAGCAATGTACGCATTGACATTTCAATACAAATCATAACGTAGCCTAACAGCCAGAAAAAAACATGAATCAAAACAATAAAACTGAATGAATATTTTCTTTCCTTTTCAAAATGATATGATTTGACTTAGCAAAAGAAAATGAGGTTGCCTAAGTGAAAGGAAAGAAATGGGCATTTTCCATGAGAGTGCCAGTTTACCAGTCTTAGACATCAGCCTAAGATTAGAGCTCTACAAACCGAATCCGCCCACTTGTTTTGAACAGTGTCTTTTTTTTGCTGTTACATTGCTCTATACTCCTGAGAAAGTCAGTGCAATCCTATAATTGATTTGCTGAGTGATTTAAGAATATTATTACTGTTTTAATTTTTTTTTCTTTTTCTTCCCAAGCACTTCAAGGTAAAAATTGTATACCCTCAAGTGACGTACTTTGAATTCTCTAGACTACATATCCACAAGAACAATACTTCTGTTCATGCTTTACCTGCTACTTCAACACTCAAAGCAGAGGTCCACCAAAACCTTTGGTCTTGGCAGTGAGAAACCTGATGAAATGGAGTCACATCTGCCCCTCACTTTGATGGCATTGGAAAGCTCCCCATGCAGGTGCCTGAGAAAGAGAGGAACATCTAAAACCCAAGTCTGGCTTTTGTAATGACTGCTGCAGCAGGTATTTTTAACTTGCAGTTTTAGAAAAGCTTTTAGAGGTGTCAACTAACCCATCCTATGCCATTCAGCAAAGGCTCCCTCTGTATCTATTTCTCGATTGTTTTGCTTCTTTTTAAGGTTGCCTGTTTCTCTGCAGGTAGCTCAGTGATTAGCAAAGCAACTGACTCTGCCTTTTTCAGCTCATCTCAGGGTTCCAGGCAAAACAAGCCCATTTGAAGCAGAGCCCGACGCTTGCAATAATTCCCCATATGTTGATTTTCACACCAGCCTTGAGTGACTGCACCTCATTATTTGATTTTCTCTGAATCAGTTTTTTTTGTGTGTGTGTCTGTGCATGTGTGGCTTTTTTCTTTCAAGTTTGAAGTGACTCTGACCTAAATAGTGGAAAGTGTGAGTGGCAGTTTAGTTGTAGGTGCCACTTCAAAACCTCAAAATACTACAATCTGCAAATAAGCACTTCAAGGTTGAGGAGGGGGGAGGAGAAAACAGTGTGTACTCAGGGATGTCACTTGTGACAGGACTAACAACAGATGAACCCCAGGGGCTCTGATTTCTATGTGTAATACACCCCACATGTCTCTGGATCTTAGGGGGTGGATTTTTAAAGGACTTACTTGCATATTGCTAGATATAATGCAGTGAAGTTTATGATCTAGTAAAATTGAGCTGAAAGAGAAATACCACAGAAAGAAAATGTATGATCCCTCTTAATTAAATCAAGAAAAGATCAAAGCTTCCCAAAGAACTTTGGATTACACAGGAAGAAAAGAAATAATAAAAAAAAAGCATTCTTATGAACCGTGTTTGAATACTTTTAAACTGAGAGTGTGAACTACTGGGAACAGCAGAGCACGTTCAGCAGGTAATATAGCTTTTACCGTAAGATTCAACTCTACATGTAAAGACAAAGCACTCTTGGGATTTGCATATGTGTATGAATAAGGTTGACAGTTATTTACTTTAACCTGTTACCGCTGTTAGGTGTAAGTCTGTCGCTCAGCCCACAGCGGGTTGGGTTCTGACTGTCTGTAAGCTTAAACCTAAACAGACAAAGCAAAAAAATCCAATACACTTGTGGACAAGTAGTAGCTTGGACTGGGCTGCAGAGCTCTCCATAGGCTCCTAGTTGTGAGTCCAAATTATCACAACAAGTTACCTTTGCATTTCCACTTTACCTACAAACTCCTTTGGGTACACCAGACACTACTTGTCTTTCCGTTCATGCTTTCCAGACACTTTCTCTGAGGATTATTTTCACTCTGTGAATCACTTGATGAAAATTATTCTTCAGGAAATTAATATTGAGAATGTATTTTAGAAGCCAAAATTGTAAAACTAATACTGAGAAACATGCTGGTTTACTGGGAGAGAAAGGGAGCAGCAGCCTCCACTGCTGGGTGGAAGAGCCAAGCCCGAAGCCGAGCCAAGCCAGAAACCCACCCAGGCCAGAGTGACCCATTGGGCTGCAGTCTGTCAGGCATGTTGCCTTGTACAGCCGCTGACAGAGTGGTGTCATGGGGCTGACCTTACCTGTAGCTACATGTGACCTCATTTCAAGGCCGAGGACATATGCCTTAAAGATAAGTAAAGCTATCTCTTGAAAATTCCTTCCAACAAGATTTATAACTGAGCACGAGAGGTCCTACACTTGTGCTGCCAGCTTTTTGCTCCACACCTTTAGGCCTTATTGACTCTCATTTTAAACTGAGATATTCAGTTCTGTATCTTTTTATGTATATATAAGATTTGATAATATAAGCAAACTATCATTAAATAAGGTAGTGTTTGACTTTGCAGTATACCTGATGATAAGTGCTCATGTATGATCTTTTAGTAATAAGGAGAAACTCTTTCACACTTAGGAGAGAATTATAAGTTATATGGTGACTGTAACAGAATAAGAACATATACTTGGGTGGATGCCCATCTACAGTGTACAGTACCTTGTACAGTTTTGTTTGTCATTCCCTAAACATAAAAAAGGGAATAAACAAATTTAGGTAATTCAGGGGCCATAAAGGCAATAAAGTGGAATTGTATTAAGGATCACAGTTAAGGCATTCTCATGAATTGTGACAAGTGTCAGGTGGAGATGCCTGACATGGAGGGCATCTGTGTAAAACACAAAGTGAAAACTCTCTGCTGTCATCAGTGCTGTGTGCGCTCCATACTCTCCTACTACACTTCTGAAAAGTGGCTGCTGCCTGTTGCACAAAATCCAGCTCTGTCCCTGTGTGTTTGGCTGCCTGGGAGAGGCAGGTGAAAGAATGCCCAGAAATGCAACCTCAAGCAGACTTATGTGAAAACAGCCTCTGGGCTGCTGTCCTCTGTCAAAACGATGGCTTGGGTATGTGCAGTAATGGAGCTTTCAGGTGCTCTGTAAGTCTTGCAGCAAAAGCCTGAGATGCTTGTGAATATTGAGATGTCTCAGCATTTAGGTTAGGGGTCTGTGAGTCATTCTGATAGAGTTAGGTGCTTAAGCTGTGCCTAGAGTGTTATTTTTCAGTCCAGGTCATTAAAGGAATGAGCCTTACTGACTCCGATTTTTCTCACTGAATAAAAATTCTAAAATACCTATGCCTTTTTGATATTCTCTTACACATCTCTTACCCTTTACACAGTCTGTCTTTAGGCTGAGGAAAGAACAGAGGAAAGTACAATGGTAGTTCTCTGTGTTCGAGTGTTACAGGCAATGAAGAAGGCAACATTAATTTCCTTTCATATTCCTAATGGATTCAGATTTGTTTGTTTCCCACCAAAACTACCAACTCTTCCACAACTGTCACTGACAGTGCAACCCACTGCTCATGCAAAAAGCAATATGCTACTCAAGTGCGTTGTTACTGAATTCCATTGTCCATCATAGGTGCAAAGCTGACAGCAATACTGGCTGTCTACAGAGCGAACTCAGCAGCCAACAGGGAGTGAGATTGATGTCTCTGCACCAGAAAGTTTTGGCCAGCTGAGTGCTTTTGCAATATAACAAGACCTTGGCAGCAGCTGCTCGAGTTACTCTGTAGAAAGGCTCATGTTTAGCAAACAATTTTGGTGGCATAATGGACTTGCTTTATTACTGTCATTAGACATCAATTTATTCTGTTAGATGGAATTAAATTATTATTATTGTTATTGTTATTTATTATTTACAAAGTGCCAGAAGCATTCAGCAATGTTCATATCTATTAAGAAGAGTGCTGTTTGTGTACTTCAGCAAGTACACAAACAGCAATGTAGTTGCATGCAACTTTTGCAGGTACATGGTCATTTTTTCATAAGGGAGAGGGTCACGATGTTCTTTCAGGCATCAGCGTACAGATGTGTCCTAAACATGTTTAAATAGAACACACCACAAAAGGAAATAGTGTCCTAATACATAAAAAAAAGAGAAAAATTATTTTGAAACTTGAAAGAAGTAGGAAGGGGAAAAGGGTTCTTGGGGCATTTTGGGGGAGAACAAAGGAAATGAGGAAGAGGAATGTGCTCCTGGAAATGACAGTTCTGAGCTCCAGAGGGGGTCACACAGAAAATGAGGTTCTGCATGATATTGTTCTTGTTGTAATCAGGCATTCTGGAGCATGGTGGGGGCAAGATTTCTACTGAATCCTAACATTCCCAATTTGTGCTGGGGTGAAAGGCTGTACAGACTAAAGGGTCTGGCCCTATCTCTATAGGAAAGCCCAGGAATATTATAATGAGTCTTTTTTCTCTGCCTTGTCTATGAATATTTTAAGTTCTTTGAATCTGGAACTGAATTCATGATTGCAGAGTTTCTTATGCCCTTTTTCCTGCTTTGAAAGTCTCAAAACTGCTGTAGTGCAAAGCAAGACAGTTAATTACAAAAAGCAACATTTTTATGCTTTTAAACAGTAAGAGGTTGAGATTCAGAAAGAATTCCACAGAAAGTATTTAAAAAATCTATTTATTGAAATAGTTTTATGAAGCCGATCTCCATCTTTTTATATGATTTTTTTTTCTAGGTTAATTATACAATGCTACATCTACCCATCTATTCAGGACGGCTATGTGTCTTTTGAGTCCACATTTTCCATATGTTTCATTCCATATTCTGCATGGGTCACCTCTTCAAATGTCCTTCCTGAAGCTCTTCCCCTTTTTCACCTTGAACCTTTTTACTTTTTCCCATCTCCCAGCTTTCCAGTTCCAGTTACTCTCCTAGTTTTAAGGAGTACAGTCTCATTTTATTTAATGGAGTGTGCACAGCTATATTTCATTATTGCCAGAAAAATCCATATGCCACATTTTTAAAAATAAATCCCCACTAGAAATGTTGGAAACCTTACAGACTTTGATTGAGTTGCCCCAGGTCAAACTGAACATCTGGGAAAGAACTTCTGCCTAGGAAATGGTTGTGCATCCTTGAATACTCTAGTGGCCTCGCTCTTGGAATAGGCTTAGGTGAAGCTGTGTGTAAAATACAAGGATATTATTAAATATTTCCGTATGTAGAGCACTACTTTTCTCCTACACTGTTTGGCAGCCCAGTAGTGTACAGAAGCTATTGTGGTACTGGTTTAATATTAATACACGTATTCATAGAAGATGGTCAAATCGTGCTTGCCAGATATATAATTTTGTAAATGCTAGGTTTTCCTCTTCCGTTTGGCATTATAAACTATTCACAAATCAGTTGTTAATCTATTCAGTATTTAAGGATAAGAGTTTGAGCCAAAACCCCTTTGAAGCTGACGAAAAAATTTCCACATATTTCAAAGAACTCTGGATCAGCCCCTAACAAAATAAGATCACAAACAAACACATACTAGACTATTGAGTTACTCATAAAGTAGTTTGCCTATCTTTAGACACAGTAAACACATTGATGTCATAGCAATTAAAATCTCCCATCCAAATTCTGAAACTTAAAAAATCACCAGTTAGAGAGATCATCTTATTTTCATTCTAGGGAGGAAATATAAACCTAGATAGACAACAAATCAATTGACAACACATATCAGACACTGTATGTGCTTTATATGTCTATATATGAAGGTTCTAGTAAAAGGAAGACCTTAATAACTACATTACACTATGTCAGGTTCATCTGGATGCTTCACCATACCATAGGTTTTGGAAGTTTATATTACAAAGTTTTGAAAATAATCTTGCATTTGCCACATATTCTTTTTTCTCTCTTTTGTATAGCATGATATATTTACCTTAACTTACTCTCCTTTTAACATTTTATATATATGACATTAGATAAAAATATTGTCTTAGGAATCCCTCTTTTTAATGTTCCTGCTGCCTTGGAGTATTCTATATCTCATGTAAAATCTCAGTGTGTAGAGTTCATCCAGTGCTGTAGACTCGCTATAGAATTCTAAAGCTCCAGGATTTGAAACATAGTCATTTTTATCCAGAAGAGTCTCAGAATACTTCTTTTTATACTTTATTTTTTAAGTAGATATTAATATGCATCCCACCTTTACTAGAAAGCCACTTGTTTAGAAACCACTACCTTTACCTGTTCTAAGTGTCAGAAAGTACTGCTGCTGTGTAAATAGAGGGACTAATATCCCTTCCTTTTTGCTATCTAGAAGTCAGGCTTGTGCGTAGCAATGGGAGAGTGAAGATAGAAGTAGGCACAGAGACGGACAAGAGAGAAATATTCAAGAACATATATCTAGAGGATGATTTATCCCACCCAAAGCCAAGTGCCTTTAGAAAAGAGTGGCATTTTTTTGTCTGAACCTCAGCATTTGTCTAGCATGGCTCTCAGCTGAGTGAAAACTAGAAGTCTGGTTTAGTCATCTAGTTTTAAAAGAGTCTAAGTGAGTTGAAACTTACTGTCAGGTAGTACAGGATGAGTAAACTGGTAACAGTAAGAAGCAATTTCCCTTAGAATTAAGTGCTGAAAAATTTTAACCAAGAATACACAAAATTTAATACAACTCTTAGAAGAGACAGTCCAGAGCTCTTTGGCTTCTAATATCAACAATGCAGACAAATAACACATCAACAGTTGGAATGCACATATATATCTACATCTATACACATGCATATGTATATATATATACAAATGTTTGTGCACATATACGTTCAACAGCTTCTGAGTTAAAGGACAGTGTTAAAACATGTGAGAAATGAAGACATCTTACCAAACTAGACTCCTTCAGAATGTGGAAAAAGATGAGCTGGTAAAACAAAATGTCACAGCACTGCAAATGCCTAAACTGTTCTCTACCAGACACATCTGATCACACATCTTAGGAGACTGATACACAGGCATAGACAAATCTCTGGGACAGGGTTCAGAGAGGGATGTTTTATTTAACAGACATTTCAGCACAGAACCCTAAATGTCATGAAGTGGTGCTGATACACCAAAACACTTAAGTACTGGCTTACTTAGAAACATATGTGCAAACATTTTAAATTCAAAAATTTCAAGGTCCTGTCTGTATGAACATGCATGTTTCATTGCGACTTCCTTGGGAGTATGATTAAAGTTTATCATGTGCTTAACCTTTACTGAGCGACAATAGAGCTAACAGAAGTTCAAGTTCAAAATCCTTTCCACTAGAAGGTGCCTTATTTCAATTATCCACTCTTATTTTTTTCAAAAATATTTGAAAGGAAAAAAAAAAGAAAATGAAAGAATGGTACTGTAACATTTCCTTTTCATTTTAATGATTTTTCTCCTTATTTTCCTTTGATTTCTCCTTTTTTTCTTCTTCCTTATCACCTCCCTGTTCCCCCACCCCAGGAAAACAGACTGTGTAGAAGAGAAAAAAGAAGGGAAGGGGAAAGAAAGATCTTAAAGTTTTAAGGAAAATTCACAATTTTTACAAATTAAGCTTGAGGATTTATTTAAATTAAGAAAAATTGAAATTCAGGAAAAAAATCTATTTGGAAAATATTTTATCTTATTTTTCCCATCTCTGCCCATTGTCTTCCCCTAATGCAATATCATTTTCAACTACCACTATGTATTTTCTTCTGTCTGTGCTATTCTAGACTGTTAGAATTGGTGAACTTTCAGTGAAATGCAGAGCGCGTTTTTGATACCAGGAAGCTGTGCTTAGAGCAAGCTTCTGTTAAAATGTTCTTAGTTTCTAGCACTCTGCTAATCATAGTCTTAGTCTGAGAGATGGAAAACCTCTCCATTTGCTAAAATAAACATTGACTTAATTTCCCTTATTAAATTTAAGCCATTCTCCACTTTAAAACTTCTCATTGATTTTACATTCACTCCTCCGATGTAAAATCATCAGCTACTGATTTTACATCTGTCTTTGAGCTGCTGCTGCTAAGCTAACCTCAGCTACTCGCATATTGTACCAAATTAGGATTTCTCCCACCTTGGCAGCTGCTGATAGAATTGAGACAGGCTGATACGACACCTCCAGCCTCCTCACTACTGCAGACACTGCAAAGAAGCAAACGTTGAACAACAGTTGCAAAACATTAGCACAAAATTTCCCTGTACCACAAGCAGGGGATGATGATCTTTCACTGTATTTTCTTGTGCGTCTCGTCTCTGGTACCTTAATGCAAAGTCATTAAATAAAATGTAAACCTCCTGGGTGAGATTCATCTGCCCAAATGTAGCTGTTGACATCTGAGCCAGCCACTTGAGGCTCTGTAATCAATGGAGAATCAAGCAAGTTTAAGGCACAATTCATCTAATCCTAAGGTGCAAGTCAAAAATAGGTCATCGAATTGTGCCCTAAATGTTCTTATTTCTCTTTATTAATGGAGAGGGAGAATGAAGTGTGGACTCCCTTATATTTCTACTCTACAGACACTTAGCACAAGGTGAAATGATTCCCAGCCCTAGGCCAGGCCCTGGAATGGGCTCAGCTGAGGTGAAAGCTAATGAATAATTAAAGCTCATTGCAAGACTTAATCCTCAGAGACAAAATACTCTGAATGAGAGGATGGTCATCCAAAGCAACGACATAAGGTTCCTGTGGATTGTGCTGTGGTGCTGTAAGTTGTGAGCAATGATTTCACTCAGCAGGTTCCAGAGGTGGCAAACTAGAGTGGTTTTAGAGATACTGTTTGAGCATCCAGAGAATCTTGGTCACATGAAGAGATCGGAAGCTCTTGAGCTTCTACATGAACTCGTACACTTCTCACAGATATTGGAAAGGTAGATAGCTTGCCAAGACTAACTACTAACTATGATTTTTCTTTTTAGTAGTTACATGTGTACCAAAAGAGTGCTTTTAATGTTCAAAGCAGATGCCTTATAATTAATTGGACACGAGTAAACAATGTGAATGTATGTATATATTTTTCTTGCTTTTTAACACATTCTGAGTCATTGGCAAAACAGTAAAGGTGATTTCATCTGCTTTCATGGTTGCCACAGACTCACTTAAAACAGAGTATGACTCTTAAGTCTTGCTCTTTGTACCTCAAAGAGTAGAACAAATGTGGACATTTGACTGGGAGTATCATCTGGTGGAATTAATTTGCTTTCCTTCTTATCTCTCCTCTGAAAGACTCTGTCTAAGAAAAGGTGTTTTCTGAGATTAAAAGTAAACTTTATTATTACAGAGTTTTTATATATATGTATTACAAATACTTATTTTAATATTTTGGATTTAAGAATGACTTCTTTGTTCTTTATGTGAATGAAACCCACAACAATAGGCCAAATAAAGACGTCTCTCCTTTCCCTGAAACTTTAATTTATTATGCTTTCCATTATTTGGATTTTTTTTTCAAAAAGAACAGAAAATATTAAAATGAGAAGAAAGAGAAAAAAGAAGAAAATGGGGGGAGATGCTTTCCACTATGTTTAATTAAAGAAGTTTTTTAGAAAACCCTGTGAACATGTAAACTGATTCTATAGAGGGATGGAAAAAATACAGCGAAACACCAGCTGAATTCCTATAATAAGGAGAACACGTTTTCCTTTTTTCTAGTTCCATTAACTCTTGTACAAACTAACTGCAACTTATGCATCTGAGCTGAAAGAATATGATTGGTGATATGTGCTAGCCAACTCTGACACTATGATATTTAGGGCAGCTGTCAAGCAACACAACTTTCTTTTGTGCTTCTTTTCAGAATTAACTAGTAGACAAGGAGCCTTTAATATACATGTTCTTGCCCAGATGAACTTGGAAGAAATCTTACTCTACTCCCTGCAACTGCCTGTTGCCAACCTCTAGAGGAGATAAATGAGCAATTTCTTCTCAGGCTACCAACCTCCTGTTATCAGTGGGTGTAAGTCAGGAGTTACAAGAGGTAATATGTATAACAAGTCTCTGACTGCAACAAAAGACGTCAGCCAGTTTGGAAATACCCGGCTTCAGAAATTCTTTCCAGTATCTATTTCTGTTGATTGTATTGAAATTACAGTTACTTACTCTAAGCTTTAATTTATTTTGTTTTAGATGCAATCACAATGTGAAGCTTAATCTCTGTCTTGTGGCAAACAGCTTTAGAAAGCACTGCAGAGGTTCAGAAATCAACCTGTAACTCTGAACTCAGAGGTGAGGGCCACATGGACCACCACCAGTATCCATTTGCTTCATAGGCTGATGGGACGTCCTTGAGAATTTTCAAGATTTTCCCCCCAACTTTGGCTAATCCTTGGTCTATCAGCAGTCTTTCTCAGTATTGTAGTAATCCCTATTTTTTTGTCTCATCCTTAAGCCAATGGACAGTGAAAAAGAAAAGGTGAAATCTAGCCAAGAAAGATTAATAGAATTTACTGAAGTTCAGACAAAATGAAACTTGAATCAGATTGAATCTGGTGCAGGCATTCGGAACAATTTTCATTTTATCTGAACTGGTAACTAAACTGATTCAGACAGTCTTGCTTTTTCTGGAATTCCTTCACTGTTTTCTCATTTTATTTGACTGGATCAACAGACCTCTTTGTTTCTTTTCAGACCTACTCAATCCAATTTTAGTTTTACCTGTGTTTTGTCCATCCTCCATTGGCTCAGTAGTGGTTCCACCTTAATTTTTTTTCTGAATACTTTTTTTTTTCTTTTTAAGTGAATGATGCTTTTCAGGGATTGTTTCTAGACCTGATTAGTCGAGTAAATGGAAAAAAAAAAACTTGTTTTAAAACAGATTCAGAAAGCAGTGGCCATTGTAGCTAAACACGACTAAAGATAACTACAGTCCGACTCACTTCACTTAACTTTAGCTACCTACAAGTTCTATACTCCATCGAGGCTGGTCATCTAGACTTCCTTCACAGTGGAAGAAGATAGCAACATCTTCACGTAACAATTAATTTAATCTGTTATAAATATCGGTTTTAGTATTGGATGGTTCATTCAGTGACAAATTTATTGCCCTCTGTTGACTGTTAAAGAAATTTGGACAAGATACCAGTTTAGGCTGGGTACCTAACACTTAGGCAGATGACACTAAATGAAATTAATGCAATGCCACAGACAGAAAGACACACAGGAATTCTAGTTCACTCCCCTGAACCCAAGACATCCCCTTACAAAAAAAATGCTTGCATTTTACTTGGTTTGTTATTCTGGTAGCTCCATTTTTCATATTATTTTTTATTGAGTCCACCTCAGATTCCTCTAATAAAACCATATCACTCATGATAAACTTTATTCTGAAGGTCTTTCAGTAGTTAATGAAGTAGTTCTTGCATTCCTGTTTTTTTGGCCTTGTTGCTTTAAACCACTGTCCTCAATGCAATCATGTCAGAAAAAGGAAAACATATGATCAACTACCCATGACCCTTAGGATTTGACAATGTCAAGAATGTTAACCAGCAGATTTTAACTGCCCTTCTCTCTACTATTCTTACCACACCCTCTCCCTAAATGTGTGGGTACTCGCTGCTACTTAGCTCCTGGTTTGGTTTGTTGTTTTTTTTTCTTCTTCAATTTCCATGCCTAATGAGCCTGAGCTGAGTTAATAATGGATGTAATAAGTAATGACTCATTGTTTTGGGGCCTGTGTGTCTCTGTGTGCAATGGTAGAGGAAGCCAGGGCTCCAATGCTATTTGTTCTGCCATGTCACTTGCCGCCAAGCAATGCCACTCATCAATAAAAGGCAAGATGACGGATGAGTTCATTTAATGGAATTCCTCCGAGTGAGCTGCAGCCACTGCTCTTCAGTAGGCTTGTTCTTTGAGTCTCTCTTTCAGTCCCTCTTCCCCCTCCTCACTTCTTTTTTTAATATTCAGGACAGTTGGAAAGCACGGCTGGCTGAGAGGGTTGCCATTCGTGCCAGCAGCTCCTTCTGCTCTTAACAACTGCTATCCTAAATCAAATCAAGAGCTTTGAGCAGGGAGATTAAATCGGTACCACCTGATATCAACATTGCATGGCATTTGTGCATCTCGCCTTCCCCTCTGTCCGTTCCCCTCTCTCCCCTCGCTGGTTAAGGTGGGTGTGGAGGGAGGCTGGTTAAGCATTTGAGGAGAATACGATTTTAACTGTTGTCAATATGGCCCCATGCATGCTGAATAGCTAAAACAGTCTCGTTCCTTTGGAAAAGTATCAGATTCTGTCTTCGTGCATGATCTACAGCGCTGCACATTTCCAAGGCCAGGTTAGCTAAACAGGCTATTATTTCGGTTTCCACACGCATGCATCTGCTCAGAAGAACAAAGAAAGTTTCCTTCCCTCTGCCCGTTCCAGGCTTCTTCTTCCTCCACCTGCTGCTTCTCTTTTGCCCTCCCTTATTTATAATTCCAAAGGTCTGATTGTGGTACAATTTAACAGAATAATTTTCCAGTACAAATTATGCAGGTGCAAAATCTCACTGGACCAGATCCTCAGCTCAGGACAAGTAGGAGGGATTCATGTAGATCTGCATGTTCATGGTTCTGTGGTCCCATTAAGTTCAGCAGGTTATGACTAAAATACATCAGAGTAGAAGAAACATTATGAGAATTTTACTCAAAACTCGCGTAAAATATATGTCTAACTTAATTTTCCAAAATTGCCTAATTTAATATAAAACACTATTGAGAAAGAAGTAAAATTCCTTCCATTCCCAGTGACATAGTCAGGGATGAAACCATGTTCCCCTGTTTACTGCAAACTAACCTTGTACTGGGGTGAAGATTTTGCTAAAGCTGGAGTAAGAACTTTGTGCATTTACTTTAATGAGAGTTTACGCTTCCCAACACCATGTTGTGTTATCTTTGCATGTTATATACACAGGTACATATGTATGATGGTGGTGGGTATGTATTTCTATAAAAAAAACTAATACTACTCTACTTATTTAAAATTCCTGGACAGATACCCAGCTTGGGTAAATATCAGATGTTTTGTTGAGAGTTATGATATGGTTGTAGTCTAGCTCGGGATATGTTTAAAGAAAAAAAAATAAATCTAAATACTTATTTTTAACACTGGATTTTTATAATGTAGTGGTTAGGAGTCCAATCACAGAAGGCCGAGGAACTAAAGGAAGATGTGCTGCAAGAGGGACAGACTTACAGATGCAAAATTGACTGACATGGCTTCAAGTTTTCCAGGGTGAAAGAAAAAAGCATAACGGCACAATAGTATGCTGTGCAAATGCATACTACTTCTGATTAAAAATATGATATTCAGCTTCAAGAGACTTCTCTGTTTTTTGAGCAATTAAACAACTGTAGATTCAGTAATTTTTTCATGTCAAGAGTGCATTTGCTTTTTTCAGTGTCAAAAATCTGGGAGTGAGAAGTTATGTCCCAATATCACAACTGGTTAAAGAGAGAGTGGTAGAAATCAGAAAGCTTTCTGTTTGTTTGTTTGGCTGTTTAACTTCAGAGTGTACTGGACATCACTGAGAAGGTATGAACACATAGGTAACATTGATCGGTGGGAAAAGGGTGAAGGATGCTAGTGTGGATGAAGTGAAAGAGAAGTCTTAGAGAAGGAAACATTTTCTTCTGTATGTAACATATCTAGGTCTGCTAATAAATGTCTGCTCTCTCAAGCAGTCAACATGGGAGTTGGCTTTATACTTCCTAGAGCATGAGTGCACACTAGATTCAATCAAAATGCATTTGAAAAGGCAGTAGTCTTTTTGAGAAGGGTATATATGGGTAACTAAACAGGGAATAAAGGATGATATTAAATATCCCATAGAGTAAAAGTGTATTAAATAACCTATATAGTAATATAGAAAAAGTATATTAAAAAGCTTACAGAGAACAGACAACTAAGAAACAGATTAACAGAGCATTACATTTTATTGTTGAGCACAAACGTTCCATTCCTTTCTCTGAGCTCCTAATCAGTATTTTTCATTATTTCACTTCCTCTGTATTTGGCTCCTGTGCCTCAGTGCCCACAGCAACACTTTCAGCAGCGTTAAAAACTAGATACTACAACCACATTCCCAGGCATAGAGCTTTGCCAAGGCCTACGTTTGATCCAGCTAGGAGCACATGCCCACTTGGTGGTACAAGGTCATAATAATAATTCTCCCTTCAGGGGCAAACAGTCTTAGGAATGATCCCCCACTATTCTCCCTTACTATCTTGGCTCATTTTGATCTCAGTTGTTATTAAGCTCATTTTATGCTACAGTCAGAGCGGCTTGTTTACTTACAGAAATGGTTATTCAGGAAGTGGATGCCTATAATGAGATCAAAAGCCTCTGTGAGTGTGTGTGCACAAGTGTGAGCATGTGTAGTGCATGTAGGGAGAGAAAATTGGTTTGTTTTCAGGACACATGATTCCTTTGAACTCCAGAAAAAAAAAAGTATTTTCTTTGATGGGCTATGCTTTGGTTTTGTTTTGTTTCATTTTTGCCTCACCCCAGTTTTCTCTCTGTAGTGTCTAATGTACATTTCAATGGATGAGAATGATGACAGAAGGCATTTGCAATCCCTTGAGGCACGGTAGCAGTCTCTGGAAATGCTTTTGGTACGGACGTATTCTGAAAACAATAAAATAAAACCCTTTTTCTTCTTTTTTCTTCTTCTTTTTTTTTCCTCCTGTCCTTACATCAAGATTGAGATTTCAGCTGTTCAGGGTGAGGAAGGGAAGATTTTCTGGTTTTTAAATGGCAATTTTTCTCTCCCCTCCTCTCTTCCCCCCCAGCCACTCTGTTGATTTAGTTTTTTCTCATTTCTCCCTTCTTCCTCCACTCCCCAAATTTTGACCAGGCAGTGAGTCCCATTACTGAGCAATTGTGCTTATGAATGGATACGCATACGTTTCTGTAGGCAGTACTCCAGCCCTTTGGAGTTTGTTCACAACTGTTCAAGACTGGGCTCTTCATCCAATAGAGTATAGAGAGTATTTTAAGTTTATTGCATGAAGAAACAAGGTTAATGGGAAATACTCAAGGTTTTGCCAGGCTGAGTGGGGGAAAATGGGAAGCTGGTGGAAACTGTTTGCAGAAAAGCCAACAGAAGGGAAATTGAAAGTGTTTTGAATTGACCAGAAGAAGGGGAGAGCTGAGTGGATGATTCCATTTGTCACTAACTCAAACTTGACTAAAATATTTGCACGGATAACAGGGAAAACAATCCACTGCAGGATATTCATAACATCATTGGAGCCCGAGAACTACAAAGATTTCCAAAATCTCTAGACACTGACCGGTGATGGGAAGAGAATGGGATTCTTTACAGCAAATGTGTCAGAGCTAGGGGCAGAGTGCAGTATTTTGACATCTGCAAAAATTCTAGCGCAATTTAAAGGGATTAATTGCAAATTTACTTTACACTAGAGCAATTGCATTGACTTCAGTGGCTTGGTTTACAATTAGCAGCCATGCAATGTTGACTTGTATGAAACATATTCCTTATCTGTGTATATTGATATCGTTGCACTAGAGTGATTGAAGCTATGAGCATAGACTGCAGTAGATTGTTTACCAAAGCCTGTGGATTGTTTACCTGCCTGCCGTATATGACTTAGTGTGCTACCCCTAGAAATTTTTGAGGACTTCAAATTTATTTTCAGGAGCTTAAATAAATGAAGAAAGAACAAATTATCAAGCTTTCGAGTGGTCTCTGAGTGAAAGTCAGTGAGTGGAAAATAAAAAGTGAATGATAGACAGTACACCGGATTCCATCATATTTATCATGTTAATTGGGTATGAATAAGATTGTGGTAGAGAAACAGCAATGACAATATTGCTTTCCACTTCCCTTCAAAACAGAAACTTCAAGCAGTATCAAAACTGTACCAAACAGGAGGAATTGTTTTCCATCATTGAAACTGTATTCTAAAGTTAATGAAGAAACATAGATTACAAAAATCTTACGAAACAAGGTTTACATTTGATCTTCTCAAAGACTAGCTACATCGTATTATGTCTTTAATGCATATTTGACTCAGATCTGTCTATATTGTACCCTAAAGACACCCAGGACAAAGGTTACATCTCCCCTGTTGCCAGCGTATGGGAGATCTCTAAAGTTCCATCTCTCAGCTGTAAGGAAATTTTAGAAGTTGGTCTTCAAATTTCTGAATGTTTCATCTTTGTTTCCTATTTGAAACCAAAGGCTGATGTCACCCCTGTTTGCTTCTTTTATCTATTCTGAGGGCAAAGTTCCTTCTAATCCAATATGGAAGATGGCAACTAATAACATTTTTCCTGGCTGTAACATTATTCCTCCCAAACTGGACATGTGGGAGGCAGGAGGCTTAGTCCCATATGAGGCAAGAACCTGTGGTGTGCCTTCTTCTCTGATCCAAACTCCTACTCACCTCCTCCAAGCACCTACAGTTGCACAGAGTTCCAAGCAAGAAGGGAAACCTGAGTAGCTGGACTGTGGTTCCAGGTACAGACTGATACCCCCAGCTGATGCAGAGGCACTTCTGCCAGTGCCACCAGTAAGGGAGATTAAGCCATCAGCAGAGAGTGAAAATGCACAAGAAGGAAATCTCCACCTTAGCTGAGAGGCACCAAGTCCCAGCAAGCAAGTCCTTTCGGTTCAGACCTAAAATACTTTAGGTTATATAACTGGTGGTCTCAGAGTATGGGAAAACAATGTCTGAATGTATATGGATTTGGATATAAAAACAGCCTGTAAGTTTGTTCACCTAGTCAGAACTCAGCATCAAATCCAGGTCAAAGCCGCAATGCAGATGATCGGTTGCTTCCTGGATCGATGGGGACTGAGAAGTCAATCCCCTTCTGAAAGCAGATTTCTACTTGGCATTTTTCTGTAGAACAACTCATGAGCTCAGAGAGTATTCTTCACTGTTATGTTTTATCAGATTACATTGCATCATTTCAGTTACGACAGAAATGTTTAATTTCAGCATAATAGCCACAAGAGGCCCTATTTATACAACTGTAATATTTCACATACATCTGTATTTGCAGTTAAACATGCAAAATGGGCTAAATCTATAGATTGTTTCTCAGCCTCTGAGCTGCAGTGAGACGAGGATGGACAGAGCTGTTGGGAGGACTGCAGTGCTGATCATTCTTCAAATGACTTCTGTACATTTTGGGTGCTCTCTAAGACACTGAGAAATCGCAATCACGTTTATGGATAGTGACTGTGTATGCCCAAGATAATATTTTTCCTTTTGATCAGCCTGTCCTTTTATTTCAGCTCCTTTCCCACAAGGTTTTACCAAAGCAGGTTAGCCTGGGGTAGCACAGCATTTCTTCATCCGTATTCTTAAGACAACCTAGATACTTTTAAAGTAAGTATATGATTTTGACAAATACATAACACATTTTATTCCTGTTCCATTTCTGTAATGTGTAAACACATTCATTATGAGACTTATCACACTCTTGAACCACAGGGTGGTTCACAACCACTTTGCTATTTCATTGGAGACACAAGTCTCCGCACTTTTTGGCAAATATAATTTCACGTCTGCTTTCTGTCTCTGTAGAAAACCTGTGCAGCATTTCCAATGTCTCTCAAATAGTTCTTGTAATCAAGCACTGGACCTTAGATTGCTTTGCCAATGTTCCCGTTTTTTTTTCCTAGCTTGCCCTTGACAAGAAAGCATCTTCCTTGCGGATATGACAATATATCAGCCTAAACTCCAATCTATTACACCTTTGGTGTTACATTTCTTAGTCATATGGTACTGTTTTTCAATTTACTCTAGATACAGAGTTCATAACAGCTCTTTCGTATTGTTGAGTTCACTTATAGTATCCTATACACTAAACATGTAGCTTATTCCTGACTACCTTTTCCCACTTTAGCTTTTACTGATTACCAGTGTGATCCAGAAGAAAATAAGACGTGATCTGAACAAATAAGAAGAGCAGAGGGTCATTACATAGGTCATTGTTGACCTAAGGAGGCCACACTTGGAAGCTATGGGTGTCCCCTACTGCCACCTATGTTGCTTCGTTGACTTTTTCGGAGTCCCAGGTTTATTCCAGCTCTGTAATGTGCCTCCATTTTCACAGAGGAAAACTAACACAGTGAATTTCCCCATCCTCACCATCACAGTGTTCTTCATTGCTGCATGACCAAATTCATACAAATGATCATATAACCAACTGGAGGAGTCCAGACACTCATCAAGAACATCAGATTAATAAACATAGGAATATTGCACGCAAGTAAGAACTCCTTTCAGATTTAATTAGCCAATATTTATAAGAAATATTAATTTAATTGCGGTGTGAATAAGAAAAAAAAACGTGAAAAATTTTATGCACAATTTATTTCTTACCTACCCTCCGTCTTCCTGCTTCTGAAGAAAATAACAAAATAATCACAAAACCCAACCTAAAAGAGATTAAATCTTTTAATCTGTCTGGAGTTTATTCCCATCTTTCCTCCTTCTTTGCTCTGCTTTATGTGATGTACTGTTCATTCCTATTACCTCTTTATAGCTGTTTTGTTAAAGTTCATACCACAAAGACGTGTAAAAGAAATTTATGACTCTTGGGGTTTCAGCAAATTCTAAATAACCATAACACGAACATGAAACATTAATTAAAGACACTGGAGTCTAAGTTATAACAGAGATGCTGACATTTAAGCCCCTTGCACCGTGTAAATTAAAAATGGTATGACAAACAGTGAGTAATTTGATGGTCAGGGGTTCATAACAGATACCTTAATATCTTTGTCATGAAAAACAGTCTGTCCTTGGTTTAACCCATACTGAACAGCCCAGGGGTCTGGTTCATAAAGCATGACACTGCCTAAACATTTTTGCAGTAATTCATGTATTAGTCTGGGAATTGCATTGAATATCCTTGAGACTAAACAAATATGCAGGAAATTTGTGAACTAAATGTGTTAACACAAAGATAAATTCACTGTGTCATTCCTGCCTCTGGTTCAGCTACCTACTTCTGAGTTTTAAGGCATTCTTGTCTAGATGGTCCAATGTCACATATATAACACAGAAATCAAATTTGTTTAATTGGTTATTGGATTAGTTAACATAAATATTTCACAAATTACCTGTACCACTGAAACTTCAAGTTGCTGGACACAGTACAGAAGACACCCCCTGCCTTTAATCAACCTACACCAAAAAAGCTGACTGTGTAATGTAGGCTCATCTTCATTACACGGTTTTGCAAACTGATAAACATGCATGTTTATATGTTCTTTATGTTTATATAAGCAGCGGCTCAGCATATCTAAAGAAACAGTTGCACTCCTGTTGAATCATGGTATGAGATTCACCTAACCATTGCAGATGTCTGTATCTGACCTGAGCACACCAGGTTCCTTCTATAACCAATGGAAAAGTACAGTTCCATAGTGAGATTCATCACATCCTAAACCAGATATCTAGAGAAGAGCAGATGAAAAGAGTCACCGAAGAATTTAGGTTGGAAGAGACCTCTGGAGGCTGTCTAGTGTGGTTTCCTACCAACTCCAAATTCACTTTGGATGGGTTGCTCCAGGGCTCCTCTGATTCCCTAGAAAATCCTAAAAGTACCGATTCCTTTTCCTTTAATATAAGAGGAAACTAAGGTAATGAGTCTGCGTGAAAGTTGCCTGTTAGAGGACACAGATTCTGTGGGTTACAGGCCATATTTATATTACTTCTCTCTTGCAAATTACAGCTGAAACAGGAGATATAAAGCAATCTAAGTCAGCTGAACTTATTTCACATTTTCCATGAAGTAGGAGTCAAGTCCTGTGTGTTAACCAAGGGGCAATAATTTTCTGCCATAACTGTCCCTGTTGCTTGCAATAGGGAAAGCATGCTCTTAAGCACATATCGAGTTTTGACTCCACAGCTACTGAAGTTACAATTTTCTTCAAACACTTAGTTAAATGTTCTGTTACAATATAGCCAAGAGAAAGTCTGAGACAAATGCAGCGGGCATACCAGAAAACCTCTGTGTCAGTCTAGAAAGAGAAGCACCAGTAGAGCAATTGTACTTTTCCAGGTTGGATCTTTCGCTAATGCTTCTGCTACTGCCTGCTGAGGTGTGTTGGCATGCTAGATATTTCTGCTGAAGAATCTTAAGACAGTAACTGGAAAACAAGGATGCTGGCTTGCTAACTCGTTATGAGTTCTTCACCTTTACTTCAGATTTCTTCCATCACTGTCCTCGCATACCCTTCCTGTTTGTGCTGTTATTTAACATCCAACTAGTCGTGTCATTTCAGCTCCCAAATTGAACATGACATTCCTTCTAGTGAAACCCTTATCTTGATAAATAGCTAGATAGTAATTATTATTCCTTCCAAAGCCTGAGATATGGAGTCATGGCTGTAATCTCCAGCTTGAGAGCCAAGAAATTTATGCTATACTTTTCTTCATCAGTTTTCATCTGAGATAATATTTCAAGCCCTTTCCTTTGATGATATGATTAAGATAATTCTTTTATGAAGTTCTAGCCTCCATGAGATATTCGAGAAGGAACCTGATAGTTCTGAAGCTTCGTTTGTTTCCCCTGTGAATATCAGCAATGTATGAAGGGAAAAAGCACACAGACAGCATACTTGACATTTTCAAATACTCCTTATTTTTTAATGTTAAGTGTTATGTTAGCACCTGCTGGCCTCAAATATGGGACCTCTATTCTTGTGAGTGCAATATAAATCTAAAGGAAGAAACAATCTATGCCTCAGACATCTTGTCCATATCAGGATTTTTTTTTCTATTAGTTTGTTTGCTTGTTTCTTTTATTTTCCTTTTTTATTTTTAAGTTAAATGATGTGAAAGTTTTTAAGGTCTACTCATTGAGAAGATTCTTCAAAGTGTAGTGGTGCTGAGTTCAAAAGTGGTGGTGCTTTACATCCTTTCTGAGAGAATGGAAGGATAATAGGATAATATTATAATACAAATAATCTGTATTTTTTGAGGGGAATGCAGGGAGCGTTACGCACATCTGGATATGTATAGTGAAATTGACTTGCTATTCAAATTGCACCGTAGTGTATTATTTTGATACTCCTGGTCTGAAGACATCAAACAGTTTGGGAAAGAGAATATGGTTGTCCCCGTTTTACAGACCTCTCTCTAATGGTTTACCTAGCCCATCTGTCTTGATCACTGGTGGTTTCAGGAGAGCAAGATAATCTGTAGTAATGGTTTCTGTCAAACAACATAAATTCACTCTAATTCTTCCAGTTACTGGCTAGATTATGCCCTGAACCTGAATGATTAAGTTCTTGTTTTACTAAGTGTTCTTATGCTTTATTCAGCACTTCAGAGATTCTCATTTTCAACAATATAATATGTTTGTTTCTTCATTATCCTCAAGCTATAATGTAAGGATTGATACTAAATCAGTCAAGGTGTTACTGTCCTGCTGATACAAACATGCCCCATACAGGTGATTTCTCATTAATATTAAATACATTTAGATTTTAAAATTAACTGCTTCACTACTGAACTGTGTAGGAAGCACAGCCATTTCTATTACCTGCCAATACTTGCCCAAATATTCTTTCCACACAAGAACACTTAAAAACTCAGACCATCAGTGGTGAAGCTGATAAAACATCTCTTTGTTATACATGCAATGTTAATTTTAAGGAAAAAAAAAAAAAAACAACAAAGAGATAAAGAGCCTTGCAGTGTTATATCCTAATCTTAATAATATGTACATTAAAGCTTTCTTCCTGTTATGATCCTGTTCTATAGGCTCGTTGTTTATGACATGGCCTTATTGTTCATGTACATGACAGATGAACACATTTCTACCACAGTCTCTAACACCTTCTTAAATTGTGATTGTAGATTGAAATATTGTATGCCTCATTATTTATATATAGCTTTGAATTTTTCTCAGGGATATTCTTCCTTTTGTGTTATTTTGATTTGATGAAGATGAAAGGCTGTAGAAAACCACACACACCATCTAAAGTCCCTACTTTCACCATGAAACTGCTTGAGGTGTACCATAGTGTGCCTTCTTCAGTAAGCATTATTTCCTGGCACAGTGTAATCTCAGTAAGTCATTACTTTGCTCATTGTTTAGGCTTGAAATCATCAAAACATTTAAACACATACTTAATTTTAATGCCTGATTAAGTGCCGCTGGAATAGGATTTAGGACTTGCTTAAAATTAAGTGGGTGTTTACATGCTTTGCTGAGTAAGGAGGAAATGCTAAATTGAAATCATATTTTTATCTGAGTGGAAATTGTTCCCAAGTTTACTAAGAAAAGACAGCAGATTTGATCATATTGTCTGCATGTTTAACTGTTTCCTCTTCCTTTTCTCTTCTTTCCCAAAAAGCTTTTAGACCTGATAGCAAGCTAGCATTTGTAATATCAAATTTACTAATGCTTAAGCTACTCTTTGCCTGATTGACAACCAGGAGGAAATAGGGGACTGGGTGGGAACTAAGTGATGTGGAAAAAAATATTCTTTTGCTGAAGCTGTAAATTGTCATGGTGAAAACTGTGATATATTGTGAGAGGACAAGAAGACATTGAGGAGAATAATATTGTGGGTTCTGTCGAGGACAAGAGGCAGCCTTTTCATGTATTGGGGAAAAACATAAGGCATGAAGGGACATGTGAGTGGCATAAAGACAGCAGCTTCAGTCCAATTCCATTTCCAAACTCAATCAGCTTGAAGGCACGAACCCATCAGAAACCATTCTTCATTGCTTCTGGTGAAGCAGAAATTCAGGATGTGTTCATGTGCTATTTTGCAACCATGTAAATGGCAGTGGCAAGACACAAGTCAACACTAAATTAGGGCCTCAATCTAGCTCTAGAGAGAGAAAAGGCAGTGCTTATGATGATGGAGAAGTCTTTTTAAAAGATCTAAAAAATCTTAATGGCAAACTAAAAACTCAATGGATTTTGTAGTTCATCAACGTATTGAATATTGAAAATATCTGAACAAAAGAATTCTTTATTTTCTGCTATATAATTGGTTGCAAAGACAAATCTAGATCAGCAAACCTGTTCTGCCACTTTCCATGTGGCCTCAGATGGTACTGCTTCAGGAATTCCCTTCCTAACTTGCCTCGGACTTCTTGTATTTTGAAACCCTTTAGACACTTCTGCCATTAGCATCTGTACAGCTCTTCACCCTCAACTCTTTCTGATAATTTTTTGCCCCCATTCCCCCACTTCCCCATTCCTCTACCCATCTGGTATAGGTACGTGATCCATCATCCAATGCCACCACAGATAATCTTGCAGTAATTGCATCGAAGCTTGGGGCAAGAGCAGGTTCTGGACAACTGCTTGGTTCAGCCCCATCTTCTCAGACTGATCAGTGCACCCTTGCTGCCATTGTGTGTGAACTGCTGGAGGTGGTGAGGTTCACTGGCAAAATTCCCACAAGACTCAGTAAGGCCAGAGTTTCACTTTAAGATCTCTGTTATCTTAACACACTGCTGGGGTTGGGACAAGGGGAAAAGGAGTCTTCATTTTTCGTCTTTGCTTCCCATTTCCTTTTTCAGTGTATTATTTCACAAATGGAAGGATTTTTAACTAATATTAGGATATGTTAGCAAGCATTTTTACTGATCAACATCACAATAACTATTTGTATAACATTGGTGGGACAGGAAAAAGCTAGATATAATTCCTGCTATTTTCGTTGTTGTCAGTATTGCCAGAAAGAGATAAAGCTTTCTTTCTCTCTCTCACTCTTATACTCTTTTTTTTATGTCTCCTGTCCTTCAAGAAAATTGTCCTTTTATTTATTTTTTGCTCTATCCAAGAGTGGCAGCTGATTTTGAAGTGTCAGACTATTATTTGTTTTTTTGGATGTTACCATTTATTGCAAAGAGGATAAAATCAATGTGACATTTCCAGAACAATGACAGATGAAAATGACGAGTGGTCTTTAAACACAGAAGGCTAATTTTTAAAAATGTTACTAGTGTACTATTTCAGAATTTGTCAAAGAAAAAACAATAAAAGTTATAGATATGAAAACTAATAATATTTCACTGGGTAAGCAATAGATAAGCAGACTGTGCAGTATACAAGTTCTATATGCTTCTAAATATAACATGATAGAAATGCAGCAAAAAGGACAGTATTAAATATAGTTACTATGGATTATTTGATTAGACGTTTGTTTGTGAGGACCTTGATTTCTAAGGCTATGACCTTGCAATCAGTTGTTCTAGCAAGGACTCACAGACTGGCATTTTATACTACATAGAATTCACATGGACTCAAGGGATTGTGATTTGATGGCCAGGTTTTATGAGTCACCTGAACGATATAGTCATTGTGCTTTTAAAGCTATTAGTGTGTCATACTGTGCGTGCAAGTCTCACTTCAGAATGACGCTAAAATCTGTCCCTTCCTCTGAAAGGCTGCTGTTTCTGATATACACCCTGCCTTTGTGGATTGTTGACTATAGTAACCTGTGTGCATAAAGCATAGGAGACTCCTGATTCCTCTCAGCTCAAACAGACTTTACCAAAAACTTGTGTGTGTGTATGTTATTACTATTGCAATGGTTCTTGGCTATTTCATTTACAAGTCATGGATAAAAATCTAGGCCTGAAGGCAGAGACCCTTGCCATTTAATACCATTGGTAAAGCTGTGTGAAATTAGTGAACAGTATCTGCTCTGTTCTTAAGCTAGGGTGTACAGACAGGAAAAGCTGACGTGACTCAGTTGTACTAATCTGACATGAACCTTTTGATCAAGAGGGGGAAAACAGAGAAGCAAGAAGTCAACAACAGTAGTGGAGCCCTTACATGAGAGTACTTGACCTAAGCATGTGACTAACACACATTTGATAAATCAAGAGGTAGGAATATCTAAAATTTAATGTTATACATCCACAGAAAGGTAACTTATACTAGTACACATTTGCCAGCTATTTTATATAAGAAGAGTGTGGCCTCTAGTGATCTTGGCTGGATTATAACGGTTATTTTACATCTAACATGGCAAAAGATGTTCTATTATAAAATCCAAGAGGTCTGTGAAATGTCAGTAAATAAAATTTCAAGAGCATCTCAGAGAAATTTAACTCATATTTGAACAATGTTTCTCTGTTTATCTGAATAGTATATTTACACAGTTCTAGTTCAACTTACGTAGTTTATAAGCAGCTGCAAACGAGATGTCAGTATTTACCATGCTCAAATAGATGACTTGTTTTTCAGTTGTGAAATATTGAAGTCGGGGGGGG
>Ga0065711_1003156_pt1 | contig 29445 bp, 13 predicted proteins | sample Hoacrofraction12_FD_59098 | JGI IMG/M metagenome (GOLD analysis project Ga0065711, IMG submission 59098) | Hoatzin crop microbial communities from Cojedes, Venezuela - Epithelial fraction 12 v2 (version 2) | ecosystem: Host-associated > Birds > Digestive system > Esophagus > Crop | place... | reverse complement strand
GGGTGACGGAGCACTGGAACAGGCTGCCCAGGGAGGTTGTGGAGTCTCCTTCTCTGGAGATATTCAAGACCCGCCTGGACAAGGTCCTGTGCAGCCTGCTGTAGGTGACCCTGCTTCAGCAGAGGGTTGGACTAGATGACCCACAGAGGTCCCTTCCAACCCCTACCATTCTGTGATTCTGTGATTCTGTGAAAGGGGAATGGGTACAGTGAGAAAGAGTATAGAAAGGATCAGGCACTGGGAGACTGGGACTCTGTAATGTAAAAAGAGGGGAAAAAGTGGGATTTGTTTTTAGGAAAGTGTCAGAGGAATTTAAGGAACAAAGATCATAATTGATATGATAGAGAAAATGAGGCTTAGATGAGAACCCAAGGCTTTGGAAGAAGATAAGTTCAGCAGCTAAAGTCTTTGAGAAATTGGCAGGAGAATCTGTGACAATAAAAACATACTGTCTCCCTGAACTTGGAAAGGATCCCAACACTCCTGAACTGCTCAATTACTGTATTAGCTCAAGCTCTTGGTAATCTATATAACGATTCAGTATTTCCATTCGTAGATATCAGTATTGTTAATGAATGAGTGGGAGACTTTTCTGACGGCATATTGCAATTAGTCATGCTATAAATCCAGATTTGGTAATACCTGAGTCAAAACGTCTTGAGCAACCTTAATTGTGAAATCGCTATCGACTCACACTAAGACAAAAACTCAATATTAGATAATAGCATGCTGTTTTTCCTTCAGGAAGCTTACCTTGTTCAGTACCCGAGATGGGATGCTTTCAGGAGTGAAACAAGGTTGTGCAGTACAGACAGCTGCGGTGGCCTGGATCCCCCATTTGCAATTTGCAGCAGAAATTGGAATATGTACGGTGGTTGAAGCAAAGATTGTAGAGGGGGCAGGGAAAAGAACGTTTTAGTGATTAATTCAGTCAGTGCCACCTTGGAGAAGAGAGTAAGCCTCTGTTAACTTTTCACAGGTGGCTGCAAGCCATGTGTTTCCCAATTTCCCGTTGCCTCACTGAAGGTGATAGGAGAAGACACTTGAATATAGCAGGAGCTGTACAATGCCAGATTTTGTAAAAAATGTGCCTTGTATGTCTTAAACAAGGACAATGGAAATCTGAATCTTTAAAGGAAACTTTCAGTCCATCAGTCCTTTTCACACTTTTGCCGGGCCCAGACAGGTTATTGCAGGAACATAATCTCTAACTGTGAAGAACTCAGAAGTCAGTTTTATAGTCTGTAGATTTTCTATAGTATGGTTATCACAAAGAACATAAAATAAAGTGGCTAAGATACATCCCATTTTCTTCCTTCATCTTCTTCCTAGAAGAAGAAATGTGTCAGATGTTTTATTTTGAATTATTAAACATCACTGAGTGTTCCAGTGTGTGGTTATTTGCTTTAAAGAAAACACAATCGAAAAGCAGAAGGTGGGGAGCTAGAAATTTTTATTCTCTGCAGAGAATGACCTCAGTTGCAATCTGATATTTCACGTCTTGAACATATCTTCAGCTAGACCTTCATGGTGTATTTTACAGGTACAATATGTATGGGGATGTGCACGAAATCCTGAACTTGCTTCTCCCCTTTCTCCTCTGGCTAGACAGCCAGAAGTCTTGCAGCCCTTATGGCCATGTTTCTTTCCTAGGTAAATTCGAGCACTGCAGAGAGAAGGAGATTTAGCTTGATGCTGAGAAGAAATTAGACTTAGCTTAGCAGTCTGCTGTCCTGAAGAAACGTACTGCAAGGGTCTATAAATTTGAAAGTCCCAAATGCTACAAACTTTGAAGCCACATGCCCAGCACTACTACCATTCAGCTGGAACAGATAAAGATGATTATTCCAGGACAGGGAAAATACTAATCGATGAGATCATGAGTTATATTCTGCAACACTCCTTAAAAAAAAAAAAAAAAAAAAAAAAGACGAAGAAACTGAGACAATGTAACTGACATCAACGGTTAACTCTGAAAGCTGATGCTAGAAGGAAAGTTTAGACAAATTAGTCAGTTGGAAAATATTCTCTTGGTGGGTTGATTTTTCTGTTGCTATATATTTTCTTCAGTTATGGCCAATATAAGTGATAACAGGATCATGAGACTAAAAATCACTGAAAATCTTGGAGCAACTGATTTTGACATCTATCATTTATTTTGATAAAGTAGAATTTTACTAGATCTACAAAAAAACAGATGAATAAAGTAAATGAGACTGAAAGCAAAGGATAAAAAACACCGGAGATTAACAAAAATTATTACATATGTCTACAAACAAGTGAAATGTTTCAATTCCAGCATAAGATACGCAGACAATGTGGGGAAACTCACAATACTGATGTAGAGAGTCAAGATGGATAGGAAAAGGATAATGAGAATAAAGAGAAGAAGAAAACACAAAGGGCACATGAGCTCTCAAAAGCAGGCATTTTTTTCACATTGAAATAAAGAGTAAGGCTGTGAGAGTAATGCTGCACCTGTCGAATGTGATAGCTTCAAAGGTGTAAGTAGAAATAGGATAGACGAATTGTCACTTCAATCTTTTAAAAAGATGAAAAGAATATTGCATGCATTGGATGGGAAAGGGGAGAACAGTGAATGGGGTTCACTACAGCATTGCAAGTTCATATTTGCATGCAGAAAAACATCTGGAAATACTACTAGGAACTCTGTCACTAAGAGTGACTTGAACTTCCTATATACATACTGTAGAACAAATGCTAAGAAGAAATTAAGGCTTGTATGGTCTTGGACTCAGTAACCAACAAATTTGTATGCCAGTTGGAACTATCCTTTGTTATTGCAGACTATGTTTATTTGACTTTGGTAAGCAGAAAACGTTGCATAAAGACTACCTGTAGAAAATAAAATAACCTTGGAAGGAATTATCATGAGATAATTCATTTTAAATTAAGTAGAAGGAAAACCACAAACTCTTCTTTAAAGCTTCTGATTCAAAGAGAAGTCTTCAATAAAATAATCTTCTATTTAGTCAAGTTAAACAGAATGAAAAACTTAGTTTCTCATTCACAGTTCACTACAAAAAGAACCTGAATATATTAAAAAAAATTAAACACAAAGCTGCAGAAATGATGTGGAAGGAAAGTAAAATAAAGATGAGTGAATGTATAAATAAGTAAATAATGACTGGGAACAACCTAAAAAGGATGGAAAGCGTAAAGGAATAGAAAATGGAGCTGGTTAGGAAATTATGGTTTAAATTTAACATTTTTAGGACAAGGAAAAATATTCCAAAGTCAAAATGAGATAGATTAAAAAAAAAAATGAACATATTTTTATCTGTATAAATAAAAGAGAACTGGGAAAAAGTGAAAACAGTGTATAGTGAAGATGGGATAAGGATTGGGAAAGGTCTATGTGTGGCCTTATGCTGCAGTTCAATTTTAACTGAAGTTACAAGGAAGGTATGGGATATAAATTACCATTTGATATGTAGAAAAACATGAAGTGCTTTATGTATGAAAACTGAGAAGAATTGGCACTATCCCAGAATCATGAGAGTACTGGCACAGTATTGCAGCTCCTCGAGTAGAGATACGAAATCTATCAAGTTTCAGGAAATGCTACACAACAAAAAATATTAAATGTTACACATATTCAAGTAAGTAAAAAAGGGTGATCTGTACTCTGTGGCAACTGTGACTCTGTCAGACTGGTTTGAGCTATGTTTTACAACTGGAAAGCGTGGAGGCACAGAGGTACAGAGAAAATGTGATCAAATGCAGCCTGAGTTTGGCAGAGACAGATTGTGCCAGACCAACCTGATCTTCTTCCCTGAGGAGATAATTGCTTTTCTAGACAAGGGAAATAGGTCTAATCTAGATCTAATCTACTTGGAAGGCAGGAAAGCATTTGATGCTTAATAGGAATTTATTAGTTAAACTAGGGAAGATAATGATTAGGATAAGAACTGAGAAGTGAATAAATAAGAAGCTGAGGGATCAATGACAACAGTGTGGCACAGAGGAGCTACAGTTGAAATGCGTGATGGGTTCTGAGGCTGATACTAGTATTTTCAGCTGTGATCGTGGCTTAAAAATGAGAAAATGCTGATGAAATTTGCTAACGGCATGAGTCTGAGAAACTTCATGAGTCCTATAGAAACAATAGTCTTAAGTACAAGCAGGTTAGAAATAGCAAGTTACATTTCCAGAGGAATTTCAGGAAAAGATCCAGAGATCTGAACAATTACCTGCCCTGAACCTATAAAGATTTTGGCGATGGACCAACATGAATGTGTATGCTATATGTCTGTCACCTCCACTAACACTGATAAAATTGCACATATAGACAACTAACTACAAAATAGCAGAAGCGTATGTTTGATGGCAGATAATGTCAGAAAATAGCTCAGTGAAACATTAGCAATTGCACTTTACTCCAGTCCAGTTTAATTAGGAGCTTTCTGCTTTTTGTACAGTTGTTTTTACTGTATGACATTATCTGCCTGCTTTGGGCTTTTTCTACTGTAATAAATACCTTCTCTTTCCTTTTTTATATATATTTGAATTTGTAATTAAATACTTACACCCTTTCTTCAACAAAGAGGACAGGTCAACCACTGCCTCAAAAGCAGAAAACAGCAAGTGACCTGTAAGAAATGTAACATGATGCTAATGAAAAAATGCAATAACTACTCTTCCTCTTGGAATCTGGTTTTATCACCATTCATTTGGCAGTATGCAAAGCCTCCTGCCAGGAGGGAAGCAGGAGGCTGCAGTTTGTTTGATACAGGAACATAATTCCACCTGAAGAAATTTCACAGTTCCAGGAGCCAGCTGACTAGTTTCAACTGACCATCTATTTATGCAACTTCTTTATTTTTATCCCAAACATAATTTTTAAATAGTTTGAATTTCATTTTAATTTGTACTTGAAATCAGTCTAAATAATTGATCTGCTTGCATCTGACCATTTTGTGTGTTTTCTTGTTGGTAGCAATAGTATTCCGTATACGCTTCTGTTGACTGAGTGGTGATTCCATAGCAAAAATACTGTCATTATAAAATCATAATACATAATAAATCTTCATGGGAAATAATGTTATGATTCATGACTAATGTAAATAAAATCAATTTCACTATTGAGCTGCACATCACATACACATAAACATTTTATCTAAACAGGTGTTGCATTTTTTTTGGTACATCTCATAATTCAGAATCCCTACAAATTAAAATATTGTCCTTTAGTTCCCAAATTGTTTTCAAATTTCATATCTCTAGATTCTGAAGATTTTGAATATTTCTAATCCCTTAAGAACACTTATAGCTAACAGTGAGCTGCTTAGCTATAAGCATATGAATGAAACTACTAGTGAGTTTAAAATTAAAGGTGAGTTTGAGCGTGTTACCACTGAGCCACACACTACTCTGACAACTGTCATTTAGAACAAATTAACAGAGTTCACACATCTGCTTTGGTAATGCTTAATGTGTATAAGCAACTGTAGTTAAAGTAACTTCTCTATATTGGTTTAGTCTGGTGCAGCATCCATAGAAAATACTAGAGCCGACATTTCTCAGTCACAGTTCAAAGAACTTCTTCAACAGCAGGACTACTTGCTGAATACTTCTAGGATGTTTAAACAGTACATAGGCAGATATAGCTAAAGATAGAGATGCAGGTGTAGATACAGATACGGATGACAGACATAGCAAGGGGTATCACAGACTCTTTGCATGTCATGGTAATTTGTGGATTGACTTCTATGTTCAGCGCAGTGATTTAGTTCTCATTGCAAATAAATTCCAAAATAACTTCAAAAAAAACCCCACTAAACTGGTAAACAAGCCATTGTGTAAATCAGTTTTGGTCAATTATATGATAATTTTTTACATATACATCTCTTTTTTTAAATTAGATAATAATTTTCTGCAGCAAAATGGCCATTGTCAAGTAACACAATCTAAAGCACATTTCTTTGATATAGAAGACAAGACACATGTTTATAGATTCCTTGGAGCTCTAATGTAACTGACTGAGCGTCATAAACAGGTCACTTATTTATGTAAACAGTAGTAGCAAGTTCCAAAGCACCCTGGTAAAGCTAGATGCCCAGTTAATTTTAATGAACGTTAGGCTTCCAGCTCCCTTAGGCAGCTTTCAAAATGTCAGCCTATAATTACAAACAGCTTGGACCAAAGCCCATTGAATTTAGTGGAAAGTCTCCCATTGATTTCAACTAGCATTTGGATCATTGACTTCACTCTTTGTACAAATATTTCTAAAGGATTTGGATAGTAAATACCACATACTTTAGAAACACTGCATTGCACAGGATATCTTCACTTATCAGTATGTTGGACTATTTACAAAGTATAGGAAAAAAAAAGACTATTGGAAGCCATATAATTGTAGAAATATTATAAAGTTTGGTGGGAAATATAACACTAAAAATAAATTTAAGCAAAGCAATTCCACTACAGAGCTGGACAGGACTGTTTTGCAGAATCACTTCAGCTGAAAAAAGCAAGTGAACTGAAACGGAAACTTTTGCAAGGAAAGGCTGATTTTGAGGAATGCGACTGTTGGTAAGGAATGTTTTTCAAGGTTTTGAAATTGTCAGGATAGTCCCTGTCAAAATTTTCTAAGTAATAGATATTGGCTTTGGTTTCTTCTACTTGGAACTTTAATCTAGATATAGAAACACAGGAAATTCAAAAGGATTTTTTGAAATTATTGAAAGAAAATATTTTTTCTGACTTGAAAGAAAGACTTTTCTGTTTTTTTAGTTGACCAAAATGTGCAAAGTTTCAACCTTGCACAACAGAGGAAAATTTTCCCTGCATAGCAGTCTTCAAACGTTTAGCTGTATGTATCTATTACTAAGCTGCATTTTAACAGTTTATAAGTCTCCCTTTTCATCCCTAGGTATTCAGGTATCATTTTGCTACAGACACACTAAAAGCCGGAGGCATGAATTGTTGGCAAAGTCACAGACAATACAAACAAAGGTGATTATACTGTGGAGCTCCTCGTGAGACGGCAATCCAAGCAGGTGGCTTAGCCCCAGGAACACAAAATGAGAGCATGACACCTGGTTTATCACCATGCTATAATAAAATGCTGGTAGCCAAATGCAGAGTCCCGAACAGGGAGTTCAAATGCAAGAGCAAAGAGGATTTCACACACTTTTAGAAGAGAGAAAGGAGGGAAAAAGCAGGGGATGATAGAGTGGAAACATTACAGCCAAGAGTTAAATACAATTAATTTAGAAGTAAACTAGAAGATGGGTCATAAATCTCATACAGTCACAGTGAAAAAGCACTCAGTTGGAAATTAGCTGATATTAGGAAACATAGTATGGTGCCGTGGAACGTAGCTGACGAGAGGCAATATTCTGGCTTTCTTCCCTTGAAACTGGTAATTCTGAGAGTAGATGATCAATCAAAAATATATAATGCAGAGAAATGTTAATGTCTCTTCTAAATTAGCGCTTCCTTATAATTAGCTGACACAGAAGTGCGCACACACATGCACACATACACAAGGATGAAACTGCATCAGGACAAAATCATTGTGCCGAGGCTGATAAAACTGTCAAACCTGGGAGATTTAACTGGTGACTGTCATTTAACACAGCCATAAGAGACCCTGAAGCTGTACTTCTACCCTACACAAAGGAAATGCAGATCTGCTAAGGAACTGATGCTCTGGCCTGGAATCACATTGGGAAGAGAAGATAGAAGTCAGATACATATTAAAAAAAATAAAATGGAGAGGTGCATTAAATACGATCTAAAGTTTCTTGTAAGGTGTCACTGAATCCCAGCGTGATCTTGACTGCTCAGAATCAGTGGGGTTAACTGAAGCCTAAATATCATTTTACTAATAACTTAAAGGACAAGGAGATACTACAGTCTTACCACAACAGTTTTTCTGTAAATAATGCAACACTTTGAAAAAGATCGGATGAGATATTTCCTCCAACCTGTGCTCAAAATGGTGTCCCTTTTTTTGTTTGTTTTAGAAATAAAGAATCCTAACTGGGATACCCGGTAAATGTCCTAAATTTTGTGAAATCTGAGATCAAAAATCAGTGATGATATACTTGAACATTTTGATAGTCCTCTTCAGGTTCTGGCTTGTTGGCATTCATGACGAGCAGAACCAAAAGTAATGAAAATGTATTTTTCAGCTTTCTTATTATTCAGATTAATTTGAATTTGAGTCACAGGACAAATAAGGGTTCCTTTAAGAAACTGAAGAAATCACCTTCTGGAAAGATCGGTTGCAAACCAAAAAGGTGTTTTTAAGAAGCCATGGATGCATAAGAAACTTCCTCTCTCAAACCAAACCAAAATAAATCAAACCAAACCAAACCAAACCAAACCAAAACCAAATAAAAAGAAAACATCACTTACTTCCCTTATATAAGGAAAGTATCAAGAAAACTAAATAAGAAGGGCTGCAACCCACAGCATTTGTAATTTTCAACACTTCAGAGCAGTGATCATCTTTTCTGCTAGGCAGTCGGAAAACGATGAGGAAGTTTCTTGTTTGGGACTTCTTGAAATTACCTCAATACAAATAATGCATATTAACAGGGAATTCAAACCTAATGTTGAGCTAAAGCATGATTTGATGGACGATAGCCGTTGGAAGATATCACGGTTACTCAGTCATACACAATCTCATATACAATCTCATTACAATCTTGGTACTCCCTTAAGGAACAGTATTATCATTTTAATCTGGATCTGGCTTGTGCTTTTGAAGTGAAGCTCCTTAATTCTTCCCACATACTACACTTTGATGAGCATCCTGGAGCATTCTAGGAGTGCAGGAAGGGACAAAGTTGAACTGAAAGCTTCTCCCCAGGAATGTACACAAAGAGTTCCAACTGCAAGGGGATATTCAGTCCTTGTGACCTGGAGAGACTCAGCCCCAAACCCACCAAAACACAGGCGACTGCGTGACTGGTTCTTCACACCAGATACTTCAGTCTCTAGTCTAGCTGCTATTACATTACTCCACTTGCTAGAGTAGGCATAGCCCTAGAATCCATTGATAAAACCATTAAACTCATTGACAAAGAATATATATGTGTTACTGCATAGTTCTTTGTAAACTTCAGTGAAATACCTTGCTCTCTTGGACAGAGATGCTTGAGTTGGTTCTCTTTTTAAGGTTATCACAATGTGTTCATAATGCCTTTGCAGCAAGAACAATAAAATAGTGAGAAATTATAACATAATCTTATACTACTGCATTTGACTGTTCACTTGAAACAAATCAATCAGCAGATTAACTCTGAATATTTAGACAAGTCACATACAAATTCATTGAATTTTGAGTACGTTTCTTATTTGATCATGTAAGTATTGACCCTGTTGTTTGTCTTTACCAGCTGTAACAAAAGAAAGTTTCTTTGTCCACAATTTTTGTGCGCGTGTGAGCGAGAACGAGCAAGATGGGTTTTCCGGGTGATTGTTTTCAATTCTTTAGGCAAAGGCAAAGGAAGAACCAAACTTGATCTCAGATTTATTTTTTCATTTAGAATCTTTACTTCTACTGTTCAGTCAAGATAATTTTCCCCAAATACAGCAGACTTCTACCTAACAGAAACTGGTTAAGGAAAACAAGTATAAAATCACCATTATGGATTCAAAAAATTTCCCCCCCATTCCCGGTAAATCACAAGTAGAAAAGTGATGGCAGTTTATTAGAGACTGTTTTTTTTTCCAGATAGAAAATTGCATGTTCTTATCGTTACATCTTTGTAGTAGACTGTAAGTTTTGACATATTTTTCTTAAGAAAATCAAAACAGTATAAAAATCAGATCTTCCAAAAATCATAAAATGGTATAGTTCTATTTCTGTTGAAAGCTTGTTTCAAAATTTTTTGCAGATATTAATAATATAAATAAAATATGCAAATCAGTTATAAAATTTTTATTTACGTAAAAAGGTAACATCTGTTTACTTAAAAGTTTTTTCCCCAAATAATTCATTAGTAGGAATTGTTTTATTTTTATTGCCAGGTCAGAATGAAACTACATATATAATGGAATTTTCTACAATGCAAAAATGCCAGTGTCCTTCAGGCACATAATTTAATTGCTATCCATTTAAGAATGCATTATTTTGAAATACTTGAGAAATTTCTTCTGTGCCACACTATTATTATAAGGTTTATGTATCAGCATATTAGTTCTAGATGCAAACTGGAGGATGACCATCATGACTACTAACAAAATTCTTTGTTCTAAATTTTGCCTGTTCATTTTGGTCATATGCCAGAGAGTTAGCTAGCGTGTAGTATCTTTTTTGCACCAATTTTTGTGGCACTGTATTCTTTTCTACCCACTGAGGACCTGCTCTGCCGGGTTTAATAATTAATATTTAACATTTTCATGAAATGGAAGTGATTACTCTTGATACCTTACCCTGCTAGAAACAGACACAGGCTATGAACTATCAGTTTGCAGCTTGGCAGTCACTGAAAAAAACACAAATTACTTTGTTGATTCAATATCACATCTTTGCTAGCTCTTGACATAGATACATACAATCCAGTGGCATCACAATACCCCACATTTTTATTATTATAATTATTTTTAATCTACCAATCTTACAAAATGTTAGTTGCATTGATATTGTTATTCAAATCAAGTAATTCAGTTTATCCAGCTTTTTCTTTCCCCTGTCATTTATAGAGAGTCATGTATTTATTTGGTCCTGATCTTGCTCCTTATTTTAGGTGTGCAGTCCTCAGTGATACGTTAAACTCAGGTATTCATATAGCTGGTACTCACCCACCTGGGATGCCCTTTTTCATCATCACAGGCATTATGACCTTGACATCTCTATTGGATACTGAAGCTTGTGATATTTGTTGTGTATTATACATGAAGAATCTAGCACCCTATATGTATCGCCAAATACATGCAGGAGATTCATAAAAGCTAGCTGTGAACGTGTTGAGAAATATATTTAAGAAGTGCAGTCGGAGCTTTTGATAAGCATTTCAATATGATGTTAGAGTTTATTTTTTGGTTTACTTTTTAATGTTTTTTTTTTGCTTTTGGTCTACCTTCATTATGAACTAATTTCCTTACTGAAGTGTCAGTGGTTGTCATTTTCAGAATTTAGATTTTTCTGGTCTTCTCCAATCAGGTTAACTTTCTGGAAAATGTATTCCTGGTGTAGCATAAAATGCTAAAACCGTGCCTGAAAATTGCACACGAGGTGAATCTGCTTTTTCATTGTATATGCAGGTAACATAGTTTATTTGATTAATTATTATGATTCCTGTCCCCACATTTTCTAGCTAATGTGTTGCCTTTAAACTTTAGCGTGTGATTTTATCTTTCTAGACTTTAAGGAATGGGATTTTATCCATCTGAAGCAAATTCTACATGCAGAGACTAATGTCCTTAGGTGAATTATGAGATGTTACTATTCCTTATTCCTAAAATTTGTAATCTATTCCCAAGATACCTACACCATATACTTTACCTTGTCTTGCTAATGTGAAACCAACCAGAGTTTACTATTTTTTATTTCTTATGAGCCCCCTCAACTTACTAGGCCTTTGTCTCAGTAACTCAGTGTCTTTATTTAGCTGTCTATTAGTGCATACTAAAGGCTTTATTCTTCTTTAATGATTCATAAATGAGAATATAATCATGTGTGACTTAGAGGGGGAAAAGACCACAATGTGTCTAGCTGTTTACTCTTAGTGTTCGGGGTCACAAAGGAAAAATATTCTTAATATATGTCAAATTAAATATCAGTAACAAGAGAAAGGAAAATCTTTCTTCCTCACTGCCATTTCACTGCTGGAAGCTTTATGTCTACTCGTGAAGTTACAACAAGGAATTTAGACAGCCCAGTGGAATATAAAACAAAACTAGTGCCATAGTAAAACAATTGAATATATCACCAAAACACCACCATTTAATGACTGAAGAAATTCCTGAACTCTTCAAAGGCAACATTTTATTTAGAACTGTTTTGTACTCTAGTTTTGTATATTAAATTCACTTTACATCATTTGTTTCATGATAACTATATACATACAGTGTTGTCATTATTCTTGAGAATACTGCCATTGATAAATGTTTTCAATATAAAATAGCACTAATTTTCCACAAATTTGTGAATAAAACCCCTGCTTCAGTAACTAAGTTCCCAGACCTAAATAACAGAAAGGCAATGACAATCAAGCTCCAAGGCATGACATCTGTTAACAACCTGGATTCTGCACCACTGAGCTTCAAAGAGAGATAAAGGAGAGAAGTCATTCTAATAATGACTGTAGTATGTTGACCATGATGGCAACAGATACAAGCCACTTTTCAGTGTTCTGTGCAAACTTAGTTTAATAGTCCTGTTAAATCAGCTGTTTCGTCTAGAGAGAATAATTAAATTTCACCTTATAGTTTACAATTCTTCATATACCATGTGATCTAAATGTTAATGAGGATTTACATTTCCCATTTCACAAAAGAAAATCTGGAAAAACTGACCAATTTCTCCCACTCACATTCAGAATGGGAAGGTGATATGATGGGAGTATGAGAAGGCTGTTGTTGCACTCCCACCTTCCAGTCATGCAACCATGGTGTGACATATTTCTTACGAGAGTAACCTCCATTAATCTCATAATTTCTAGATACGGTTTAAGTAAATCCAAATGACCTGGGATATATACAACTCTGGAGCAATGAGGAGAAGGGAATGTTAGGCATGACGCTGATTTTTCATCAATATCTGTTCTATTTCTTGTTAGGAAGGAGTTCTGTCTCAAAGCCTGCATCAATACATCTGCTGAGCATATACCATTTCATAAATCCAACCAATCTGGTCGTGGCAATTTAAGACGTTCTAGTAATGCAGTCATTTCTTTGGACAGAGTTTACTGCCCTGGAACGGAGCAGAGGAACTGAACGTGTTCCTGTGCTCAGCTGCTTTGGAGACATTTCTCATGTCTCATCTCAGAGGTACAGGGAAGCCAGATCTGTAATTAAGACACGAGCGTTTGCATTTAGGTTGTTTTGAGATTGTATCAAGATGTGTGAGACACATGTTCTAATCTGGTAATTCTTTTGAGCTTGACTGGTATTTGGCAGTGGCAAAACTTGACATGACAACTGCCTGACCTTTGGGTTAGCTTAAGATTCTCAGAGTCTGTCTATCAAAACCTTTAGGTTCAGCAATTCAACAATTAAGTGTCCTACACTTGACTGGAGCCAAAACATCAAGTCTCTGCACAAGGTGCCGAGGAGTGAAGGGAGCTATATTCAGTTCAGCAGAAAGGAAGAGAAGAGGCAGTTTTCACTGCAGAGGCTGCTGGAGAGCCCAGCATGTGTGAGAGCCATATTCCTCACCTTGCTTTAGGGATACATGGAGGATTAGACCGTGAGACCCCCCCAAGACAATTTGCTAAGTAGAATGGTACCATTTGAGACCACTTGCGCATGTGACTCAAAAGAGAAGTGTAGATGCAATGGAAATTTTAAGCATGCTGCCAGTATTGTGTACCATGTTCTGAAAATTGATGTTGTGAGGGAAGGAGTTTTTACAAAACTTGTCTTTATCCTTTATCAGTGAGTGGTGTCACTGGTCAAAACTCAAAACAATAAAGAAACACTTTTAGTTGATGGGCTATATTAACATTAGTGCTAAACTTCTTATCATTCTCAGCTCAATCTGAGTTGCACTTCCCTTGTCATTTCAAAGTCTGCAGTGTGTTTGGACCCCGATTTTCATCCACAATTTGATTTTACCAGAATTCACATGCCTAGGATGAAGTACACTATAGAAGTTCACCTGGAAAATTGCTTCTAGATCAAATTATTTCAGTCTGATGTCCCCCTCTGTAACACACTAAGACAATTCCTTGAAAAAAAGCACTCTCCCCTAACTTAAATGAAGAGAGGGACAGAATAATACTCTAAAAATATATGCTAGGAAGAGAGAAGTGAAGTAAATGGTTTAAAATTCTTTGGGAATCTGACTATATTCAACTTCCCTACTGGGAAGTATTAGGAGTAGGATTTCCAGAATTGTGTAAGTCAGCACTTCAAAACAATTGAGAGCTGTAACTCATTGACATTCTTTTGATAATCTCAGCTATATTAATTAGGTATTATTAAAACCTCAGATACAGTCGTATACGATATTTGTTGCATTTTCTTCTTACTGTCAAAAAGGTTTTATGGATAAAAATTATAAAAAGCTTTAAAACTGTGTGAAATAATGGAGTGTGCTTTCTCAGTTTAAGAAATCAACAGCTCAGAACTTCAAACAAGTAGAAAACAGTTTGAAAGTGAACAGAAACACTCTGACAGCTCTTGATTGTCTGTCAAAGATTCGGTCGGGTTGTGCAAGGATCACGCACATGCTTTGGATGCAGAAATAATGGAGAGGGCTATGGGCAACACAAGCGTAGGGCTAGCCAGACTTTCGTAAGTCACGCGCTGCTCTACATAGACATACTTAAACTATTTTTAATGTCAGCTGAATCCAGAAGCCAACACTTTTTCGAAGTCTTAACTCCCGGTAACTCCAGGTTCCTGGAATTTCCCTCCTCTTTCTGTATATCTGGACTTTGGGTGCACTGTATTTACACCAGTTCTAGAATAGAATTAGTTCTTACATTGAAGATTTTCTCAAGTCCTCCCAATTCTAAGCTCCTTCTGGGAAATGGAAATATATGACAACACCTTTCTCACTTCTTGCAGTAATCTTATTATCTGATGTATCCATTATCTGGTTTACGCCAATGTTCTGTTGTCATCAGTATGTAGTAAACTGTACGCATGTGCATTTTCTCTAGTAAAATACTTAACTTTAAATTTCAATTATAATATTTTTATTTTAAGATTTAAAATTCAGAATATTTATTTTAACATGCTTTTACATGATCACACTTTTTTTTTCAACAGAAGGTAATGCTAGATATTTTATGGAGGCCAATGTGTCTTTTTAGAGCAGAGAAGCCTTTAGCAAGAGAGCAAAAATAATGAAATAGCACAATATTTTCTGAACAGGGTCGGGACAGAATGTAAATAGTCTAATATGTATTTTATAATCAAAGGACCAAGTGATAAAAAATTCTTGAGAGAGTGAAGTAAGGGTTCACAATGAAACTACTTCTCCTGCTGTTGCTGAAAATAAATCTGGTATCATCTGTAAATCCAATTCCTGTAGATAAACAGACTAATATACTGATTTCAAAGAAAGTAGGATAAGCCCCAGGAATCTGAACAATCCAAATATGTATAACAGAAAGTTAAGAAATAATGTAAACTTCAATACCTCCACTGCTGATTCCAGCTATATGTCAGGCCCTGTGTTAAACAGAGGAAAAAACTCTCAGGATACTCCATAACTCAAAGCCTCCAGCTGATGATTGTTCCTGACAGGCTGGAAGACCAGGGTCAGCCTATACGCATTACAGTACAGTAAATCCAGAGCACGTTGATTTAAAAGTGCTATCTTATTTGGCACTCTCTTAGAGATAATTTAAGATAAAAGGCCAGCTCTGCTCTCAATTATGTAACTGTAAATCAGAGGAGTCTCACAGCCCTGAGGTAGTCCTACAACATGAGCCAACTAATGTCAAAATCCTTAGATTTATTTTTTGATTTATCTCAGATTTTTAAGGACTAGAAGAAATCAGTTTTCACAATAAAGTAGCTGCTATTCTGTGAAATGTAGTTGATTTCCATTTCTTTCATTAAGAAGTCAGTGGTTGGAAGAATGCCTGTTGACACAATGAAGTTCCAGTTCAGTGCAAATTAATGATTATTAATTAATTCTGTTTATTTTCAGCTTGATTTTGATGGGAATAATCCCATGACCAAAGTCCCTAAGTGTCTTTCTGGGCTTAAGTTTTGGCCAAAACTCTTTAAAAGCAACTGGAACTTTTTCATTAAGATAACACAGATTTTGAATCAAGATCCACTTCTGGCAACAAGCATTGTATCCATCAAGCACAAGTTAAAGTTAGAGCGTACTAAAATCACTTTAAAGTTAAATCGTCAAGTTACCTGGCCACTTGCATGTTGAACTGGATATTAGGATAAATTTCTTCACTGAGAGTGTGAACAATGCCCAGGGTCTGTCAGTGGTCAAGAAGCATTTGGACAATGCTCTTAGATACATGGTTTAACTGTTAGGTTGTCCTGTGTGAAGTCAGGAGTTAGACTCAATATTCCTCGTGGGTGCCTTCCAACTCAGGATATTATATGATTCTACAGACTGATTTCCAAAATAGTTAAAGTAATATCAAGTATTCCAAAGCTTAAGTCATTTTCTTTGCAGATTTTACAATATATATACACACACACTATTATTGTTTCAAAGATTAAACTCTCATTTCTGGTATTGTTTGTTGGTTGACAAATCAGATTTCCAAAATCTTTGCCAGGTTAATGCTCAGCTTTTTTGAAGGTTGATAGTTCATAGAAATGTGTCTATTGTTTGAGAGTACTGGAAAACAGGTAGAAAATTAGAGTAGCCTTGTAGCACAGACTCAGCCTAATCTAACAGAAACAGAGTCACAGAATCACAGAGTCACAGAATGTTAGGCACTGGAAGGGACCTCTGTGGGTCATCTAGTCCAACCCCCCTGCCAAAGCAGGGTCACCTACAGCAGGCTGCACAGGACCTTGTCCAGGAGGGTCTTGAATATCTCCAGAGGAGGAGACTCCACAACCTCCCTGGGCAGCCTGTTCCAGGGCTCCGTCACCCTCAGAGTGAGGAAGATCTTCCTCAACGAATATTTCTGTTGCTAAGATTAATGTAGCCATTCTTACATACTTTGTTTTGGATACTGATAAAGTGCCTTAGGCCTGGAAGATCTGACAATGAAGTGAAAAAAGATACAGAATAACTGCTTAATCAGGTGGAATACCATTTCGTCATTTCTTCCTCACAGAAAAAGTCTGAAGCACAATAAAACCCTGCCACTGGTCAAACCGAACGCTGTATTTCTGTGTTCACAGCATAGCACTTACTGGTATAAACAACAGCAGAGAGGCTACTTTTTTTTTTATCTTGTTTATTTCCATTTCAGTCAGAGAGAAACCGGACCGGGTTTTGAGATACGTTTGCAGAGCAGAGGAAAAATTTCAGACATGCCAGTCTTTGAACTTCCCAGTCCTGGAATGTAGTTGCGGTGTTTATTTAGTGCACAAATAATTTTGTTATCTAAGGTCCAATAGCCTGTTATCTCCTGGTTCAAATATCATTGGTTTTTATTGTAAACTTCTTCCTCCCTGACCTACTGGTCGTGACTTTGCTCTTCTCACAAATGTGCTATTGTGTGGCACCTGTTGAATTGCTGCAGAGACTATAGGTACTGCCCCATTTCCATCAGCTTTCCCGCAAACATTGATTTTTGCAAAATGGACTGCAGACTCCAGAATACGAAGTGTACAGGGAGTTTTCAGATGTCCGTAAATGTGCTCTATTCATTTTGTCAGAACCAGTAAACCAATTAAAATTGTCTTGAAAAAAAAATCGTACAGGAACAGATGGGCACCATTCATACTGTTTTCCTACTTATGAAGAAGTGTGGGAAAGCACTTAGCAAGCAATGAGAACTACTATGTTAAAAGGGATTTGAATAATGCTTATGAAATAGGTTTTCATATTTGCATGAGCTGAAATTCACACACTTGACAATTTACATTCAAAATACAAGCCATTTCCAGGATGTATGTGGCTCACAGAGAATAAACACAAACACACAGTAATCTACAACTGGTGTGACTTATAGTGGCATCTTCACATAGAAAATATCATCTGTCCACTGGGACTTTTGCCATTTTATTGCTCAGACTACTCTCATATCATATAACTTCTGTAAAAAGAAATAAGATTTTCTCCTGGGGACAAATATGCTAAGATGTTCCCTTATTTAATTTTATTGGCAATGTATGCGTATATTTTGTGAATATAAAACTGTAAGGTCTTTTTTTTTAAGATGGTATTAAACTAGGCAACATGCGTCATCTGCTGACCTTCTGCTTTTTCCTTCAGACTGATTATTTACACCTAAGCCATTTCTTACCTGAATGAACATTTTTCCCAGAAATTTTTGTGTCCTTTTTTTTGCTAGCATAACCCTAGAATTTTTCATATTGCATATGAATAACAACAGAAATAGAGGAAACCACATTTATTATTTGAAAGAGCGGTTAATTTCAATATCCAGATTGCATTTAGTGAAGGATTATAGAATTTACGAGGTTTGTGGAGTTCTTTTAATGTATAATTAGGTAAAGATGATTTCTTACTACAGGTACTTGTGATTCCCATTTTATAGCCATAGAATAGCAAAATCTAGAAATATTGGTGTAATCCATCTGCTTGAATACACTGAAATAATTCCAAGGCATATATTTCTTATTTACCTTCTTTTTGGTTGTTACACATTTAATGGAACCGTGTACCTAATAGTAGTTCTAAGTGATTTTTGTCCTTGGACTGTTGCAAATCTGGATAATGTTATGAATATTTTTTGTATCTATGAATCTTAAATCCCTACCTTCTTTTCATCTGCATTCACATCTATTTCATCCATGGCTTTATTTTATAATACTGCAATAGTGACTGAGTCTGCAGATTAACTGTCATGACCATGAAGGATGCTATTGACCTCAGTGGTTCTACTTGCATAGGAACCTACCTACTGGGACATCATTATGAAACTAGTACCATAAACTGCCTGAACAGGTGTCACTAACTAATTATTAACTAGTTATTAAGGGGCTAATGACATTAATAGATGTGATTAACTAGTTCCATTAACTGCCTGAATGAATTCATGATTCACATTTTACTATGAGTTTCTGGTGCAATAATGATAACCTTCAGGCCCTATAAATTATAACTATTTTATGGATATCCATTAAGAAATTATGGCCTTAATCAAAGCAATGGTCATTATCAGAGTTATAAAAATGACCCAAGATCATAACTGGTAAGGAAGTCTACCTCTTGCCCAAGAACCTTTTACCTACACCCAACAAAATTCACTAGTGAATGGAAAGATATAAACCCAGTATTGTTGTCAGAACTATTAATAAGAAGAATGCGTGTCAATAACATAGAACTGCAGTGTTTCAGAGCCAGGACAAACATTAGCTAATAAAGGCATGGGGTAAAATTAAGTTGCAATCTTCGACCAATATTTGTTCTCAGTCACAATAAACTCCAGAATAACACCAGAAAGCACTCTCACTATTTCCTTAAATATTTGGTAAAATTAAGCAGTGACAAGAGTTCCTCAGGGATGAGGGATACTTGTGATTTTTGTTCGTTGATTGTTACATCAGTGTTCTGGCACCTTTCTACAGTTTTGTTTTTATATATGATGCATTGCTGGATAAAAAAGAGGCAAGAGACATTTGGTAATGAAATGGGAAGTGTTTAAAAGAGCAAATCCCTAGTAGGCAGAAACTGCAGTGCAGTTTGAATGACAAAAAATTTAACCAGAAGACAAAACATTCCCTAATTGTTTATTTATGATACAAATGTTAATTGCCTTATGCCTTACATGGACTATACAATAGGACAGGTTAATTGGGCTGAGAAATATCTAGCTCTGAAGGTGCAAGCTCAGAATAATTAAAACTCCTGCATCATGTTAACAGAACTCTCCTGTCATTTGGGCTCAGAGGATGTTGCTTTGCATTTTCTTTTCTTTCTCTTCCTGTTAACTGGTATGCGATTTCTACCACAAACGAAGAGTTCCAGGGACAGAGCTTTGGCTGACTACCGATATCATGTGAGACAGATTTTCGTGTGGATTTGAATGCATAGTGGGGAATGAAAGGACTACATCACTCTGAATGACTTGGAGTGATCCTTTCAAAACCTTATTTGCATCTGCCAGTACTAAACCAGACAGCAGGAGCCCTCAGTACTGCCAGGAAATAAAGTGGCCTCTAATGTTGATTGCAAGCTTTTCAGAAACAAATCTATGACATAAAATATCTCCTAGGTCGCTGAGCAGTGCAATGGTCACATGCCTACTCTTAAGAAGGGCAGCCGAGGGGAAAGATGAGGGCTTGCAGGGGTGGCTAGGCAGTGAAAAAATAATTTTAAAGTGGAATTTAATTCTCACTGATCCTTATTCACACCAAGGTGGCTTTGCAGCACACCAGCAACATAAAAAGGATGAAATAGGTGTAAATTACCGTTATAACTACACTATGGCAATACACTAGTGTCAAAGCAACATAAAAGACCTTTACTGCAAGCCAGTTGATAACTGCTGTTCTTGTAGTTGTACCTAAGCAACCCTGAAACTATCAGCAGCAAAACAGAGCTCAGGGAGGCGAACACCAGCCTCTGACCAGGCAGCACTTTGCTAGAACTGTTGGAAATAACTCACCTTCTGCTTGCTCTAGCAAGTTTGTTCAAAGCCAATACAAGCTGTATTGCATAAGGTCCAATCAAATTTTTTCCCAAAAGTAGGATTGTCCTCACTGTGAATAAGGACCAGGTCTACTAAGTGACAAAAAACATTAGAGCTGGAGAGGCGTGAATAAGAGACTTAGAGTGAAAAAAGGTTTGGGATCTAAAAAGAATCTTAAAAAAAGATCTTAAAGAAAAGAGAAATACACAGTTCTCACAAAGAAGAGCTGTGGATCAGTCAGCTGTTTCACGTAGGACTTGATCTATTTCTGATGGGATAGTTTTACCTTTAACATGGCGGTGCCTCTAGTTCTCTGCAAGTTTCGTCCTCTCACAGGCTGGATGGAAACACCTCAGTGAGATAAGCTAGTGTAAGGAATTGAATTAGGAGATTTTAAACCTTTCCTGTACAATTTTTCCACAAGACAGAGCAGTCTGTTGTGGTTGAANNTAAATCAAAAAATATCTTAGTTCTGGAAAGGGCAGAGAGAGAAGCCAGGTTTAAAAGTTGTAGAGAAAACTACATTTTCTCTTGTTGCATTAAGACTAAGACAAACCCATAGTTTTCACATGTTTTCGTTCCTTCCTACTACTGAAGGACAAAGTAACATAGCATTTTCTGCTTCCTTTTTTTAATTAACTTAAGGTTTTCCAGATTTCTTCTCAAAAAGGAAAACATCACAAGGAACCGCTGTCCAGTGTGCACTTCTGTACATACTAATATCCTATACACAAAATTATGGACTCTGCATTTGCTGATTTGATGTCTTGACTGTATTCAGAACAATAACTTTCTCAGTTTGATGTGTGCAACTGGCCTTAGAAATGGACAAAATGTTCAGGAATTTTCATTGCAATTTTTGATCAAAGCAGGCTGCTGGTAGGTGTACAGAGTTCTTTCTTCATAGTGTAGACCATCTGGTATTCATCCAAAACTTCTAATTTTTTTATAGAGATAGTTTCAAGAATAAGTCAAGAGACAGTAACCCCCAGACTTTCCCTCGGCTCCAAACCCAGTAAAATCAGGGAATAGGTTACATGTCTTCATCATTTTCCAGAGGCCAATATTTCTGTGCTGCACTCATGTAGAATCTTGCTGGATCACCTTTCTCAGGTGTGTTCATTTATTATTATTATTTCGTGTTTCCCGTCCCTTCATCAACCAGACTAGGAATGGCCTCTTTGTCTTGAATTTGCTTAGTTTTGCAGAGGGGAATTGGCTTCCCATGAAAATTAAACATGGGAGAAAGGGTGCTGTTTGACTGCATATTTCCAGCATATGATTGCAATCTGGCCAGAGTTTTTTTTCCACTTTTGGAAACACAAATACTCTCTAGAGTCGGATCTTAAAAACAGACTCAGGTCATACTGCCAAGTATGAAATATCAGTAATGAAATTCAGGGCCTTGTAGGTGGCTCCTTTTCTATTCAACTTTCAAAATAATTTAGAAGTAAAAATTTTTTCTGCACATACTTGTGTTCACTGGGAGGCTTCATTAGAAAGGCAGCTGTTTTATTCACATTATCAATGTAGCATCCAATTTCTTTCTATTTACATTAGTCAATTGGACAAAGACTCTGTTGACTGTTCAGCATTGCAGCAGCTACGCACTGTTGTCTCTGTGACTGGGAGGTGTGAGCTACTCATTTTCCACAGAAGCCCCCGACAATCAGTAAAGTAGTATAGACGATAACTTCAAATCATAATGCACACACAGATAGTCCAGAAAGACAGAGCTTTCTGTCCATGAAGGTGTAATTCTGGGGGAAAACAATTCTTTCCATACGAAAAGGTTAGCCAAAATCTTTATCTACCCTTTTGGTGGAGATACCATTCTGATGAAACAACTACCCTCACAGGTTTTTTTCATTATTACTGTTATGTTTTCATTCATTCTGCTGTCTGGTAGAAAACCTTTTTGATTCTTGGTTAGATTTCTCTTCTCCCACCTGCGTGTCTGTGAGGTACAACTAAGCAGTTCACCACTTAGCCGCTTCCAACTGATATTTCCTAGGATAGAAACTGTAACCTAGAGCAGGGAATATCTCTCTTACCCACTCATAGGTAGAAGAAAAGAGAAGCAAGAGGTATTTTCAAAGCAAAATGCTCAAGAAGAGAACATAAATGAAGGACAAAGCATTCTGTCACTTTTCGAGCAAGGGCAAGGGCTTTTCCTGTTTATTTCATACCAGTACCTTTTTCTGAAGTAAAATATGAAGTGGGTTAGAAGTAGTGGACTACAGAAACACGAAATTAGTTACTACATGTCTATGAAATGTTGAAATTAGAAGTGCTAAAATAGAAATGTAACAGATCATTTCAAATAGGTACAAATCCTGGCTTTTAAAGTAATAACTAGACCCCACTTATTTTGCTTACTGTTGTAGAATCAAGCTAATATTGTAGAGCTTTGAGAATTGGATGGCAAGGATCTGATGACAAGAAGGTACCAACTTCTTCAGCAGATATGCTTTTTTACTAGGGAAATCCACACTGTGCTTTGGCTTTCTGAAGTAGTTACTTAAAGGTAACTGTGTGAAATTTCATTGGATTTACTACTTCTGTTTTAATGCAGTCAGCTATGGAAATGAATTATACATTTGCATCAAGAAACTTATTATTTAGTATTTTGTTCCAGCAAATCTAAGGGAATAAACTGCATGGAAATACCCTGATTTCTGCTGTCACTTCACTGGTCTGCGGTTTTTCATGTTGTGCAGCAGAGAGAAAAAGAGCAGAAATAAACTCTGTGATTTCTCAGAACTGGTTACATTAATTAACACTTCACTGCGTGAACTACAGTGCACCCTCACACATGCTCCTGTGTCTCATTATTTCCATTATCTAGCATTCATTTGGGCTTCACAACATAGCATACAAAGATTACAATGTTAATTTTTAAATGAAACCCAAAGGCAAGTTTAATTTTAAACAGCATTAATTTTTACGGTGAAAGACTTCAGTGGCTTGTCTTATACAAGGCTGTTGATATTAAATCTGCTATTTAATAAAGACTAATGAACAAATGGAGGGAAGTTTGTCAATGAGGGTTTGTCAGTTTTGCTTCCATTCCCCACAAGTTAATGACATTTGCTTCATAGACCATCCCTAATGATGCAAAGGAGATCTGGCATTTCACAAGTAGCTGCTGCTGTCTTAGTTCAGCGGTATTAGGCAATCACACAAGTGTGGCACATTAGCAAGAGATGAGCAAGACTTACTGAACTAAAATACAAAGTTGGCAATTTGTTAAATAAAATGAAAGGATGCCTATGTGCAATTTTCTTTTTCTTTTTGGGGATGAATCACACTTCAGGAAAAGTTCCACATTTCATAGGCAGCACAAAACAATCCCAACGGGAACAACATGGTAGCAAAGCACTCCATATCAGCTGAATGCAAAAGACTGTTAAGAGTGCCAATGCCTCTCCTGTTCCAACCCCAATAGCCCAACAATATGTATTTTAGATTAAAATCAAAAAGTCATGAAAAAACTTTTGGCTGATTTGGTTTAGGCCTTTGGCAAGATCAGTGGTACAGAGACAATACTGAAGTAAGGTTGCTTTAGCTGTCCTCCCCTCAGTCAACTATATTTATGTCCTATGTCTGAAAGTAAAAAGAAGGTGTTTTACTTATTTAATCTGACTTCGTATACTTCCAAATCAACGATTAGTGGAGAAAAAAGAGATAACTGTTTCCATGTGAACTTAATCCTAGGACATTGAAACATCATATGAATTTATTTCACGGAGTATATGCAGTTTTGTCAATAACTCCATAAAGAACAATTTTGAGTCTCTGATGCTCTCAAATATAGACTCAAACCATGTCTTTTAATGTCTCTTGGGACAGATTGAAAACTTATTTCAGAGTTCATTTTATTGATCTTTGATGAAGCTAAATTTCTACCTATGTGTACTATACATACTTTGATTGCCATTACTTTCCTCTGGGTAGGTAAGATAAGAAGATAGCCTAGAAAGCTTTTGAACTGAAACTGTATCATAAAGTGAAAGTTTCAGAAGTAATTGTATTAGTTCAGCTGTTCTTTTAGGAGGGCCTACTAAACACCACCTCTAGTGCCAGATGCATAAAAATAGATGCCAAGGCATTGCAAACACTCCAAGTGGCATTACAAGATCATGTTCAGGTCCTTAAAAATTCTCTTCCCACAGACACATGACTACAGTTTCACCAAGGACAGTGGGAATTATTCACTTGTATCAGTGCCTGGAATGTGTCTCACCGCTAGCGTAATAATTGCTTTCACATTGCTTCGAAAAATTGAGGGAATACTGCATTTTTTTCTCTCAGGCTTTACTATATGCTGGCTGTTTATTTAAATTAGCTTGGTTACTCTCATCAAATGAACTGCTCCTATAATGCCTCATTTTTATAATTTCTTTAGAAAGACAGTCGCATAAGTTTCTCCCTAGTAAACTCAGAGGCCCTGTAAATAAGCTGCCATATGACAGTTTCCTTCCATGAGAGCCAGTTTATGACCAGATCATAAAATCAGAATAAACTGAATCTCTAATCTGAAATGATAGAAATGTTGTTGTTTGTTTCCCCACCCTTAATTATATTACACACAGTCAACTCAATCCAGCCATAATACATTACACTAACTGTTATCAGACCCTGCCAGGATGAAGATATTCAAGTAATTAAGAAGAAAATAAACTGATTTACTCCTGTTTCTACTGTTCTCATCCTATTGGAACGCCATACATTTTAAGAATGTGAGATAGCTAGTGCATGTGAGCCTCAGATAGTGGCTATGTGCTAGAAGTGTGGAAAGAGAGCAACAGTTCAAGATCTTGGGTGGCAGAGATAATATCCAGACAGGTCTTATACAGTGTACTGCTATGGAGATAAAATGTCACAGGACTGTTGCACAGCTTCGGAATAATAGGACATCATGGTATGCAGATACCTTGCATAAAAAAAAAAAAAAGATGGATAGATGAAAAGAAGTTTGAAAATAGGAAATCAGACTTTTTTTCCTTTGTGTATGAAAGGAAAGCTCCCTGATGGTGAGTTTATTCATTACACCAGGACAGAAGCCATTTGTTCATCTATAGCTCAGGTAGTGTCAGCAATTTCATTGTAAATCCATTTCTAAGAGGTCTAAACCCTGACTGTAATAATCATTTTGGGGCTGAAACATTTCCTTAAAGGTCACTGCCTGACCATTGAAAAATATCATAGACTTATGTGTACCTATATCTCTCATTTTCTTGTAAAAAAATATAATCAATTTTAATTATAGTTATTAATTATATATTAATATCTACTAATTCTTCAAAATTTGTTTCAGCGGACACAATTTTTCCTTGCTGGGCTGCCCAATATCTTTATTTTGTCAGACATACCAAGAAGCAGTAAGCGACAGCCGAACCGTCCTCTTTCCAATCCTCCTGCTTTCCCCCCTCTCTCCTCTCCCCCGCAACTTTAGGCTTTTGTAAGCAGGTAGCTGGCAACAGCTTTTTACCTCTGTGGTGTGTGTGGCCACTCAGCTTCTGCTTCTAAAAATTCATAATCATCTGAGTTCATTCTGGTCACAGCCTGTCGTTTTCTCAGGTTAATATTCCAAGTTAAGGTTGCAAAACTCTCAGTGTACTTTGCCCTCTCTCCCATGCCACTGAATCTAAAAGAGAGTAGAGGCTGGCAGTAAGCAGGTGAAATATATCTTCCCACAGCTTAACACTTAGAGTCCTTAAAAACTGGTGGGTATTTTTTTTCTTTCTTTGACCACTTTTTTGGACCTAGAGTAATGCAGAATTGTGCATATCTAGAAAAGCTGACACGTATTCCTAACTGTCCTATCTTCCCTCCTTCTTCATTCTAGGGCATTTATCTAAAATTTTCCCCAGACAAGTTTGCCACCTGAGTTTGTCTCTTGTGATTAAAGAAACATCACATGCAGTTTCAATCTCCTCCAAGGTCACTCTGTAGTCCATGGGTATCAGCAGATAACTTGCTGTTTTTCAGCTGAGGGTGATACATTCATATATTCTTTTTCCATCAATTTGCTGAAAAGCAGCCGTAATACAGCATGCAATTTCACAGAACACTACTGTTAAGAAGGCGTCAGCGTAAAGACTAGCTCTTTAAAAGCTCTGTCAGGGTAGAAGCCCAGTGGACTATTGTTTTATCTTGTTATATCTCCTATGACAACTGAGTTCTGCATTACAGTACTGCCAATTAAATTTTCCTGCACTACATTTTCCATTTCCTGTGAGTTCTTCCTCTCTTTTTGGCTTTACATATTTCCTGTCTATTTTCATACTTTTGTCAGCTAATGGAAACTGAGATTATGTACATTAATAGGATACATAGTTTGGTGATGTTAGAAGTGTAGGTATTACTTTCTGGAACTTTAAATTAAAAATTTTCCACTGCAATTACTTTCAACAGATTATTACTTTAACTTGTATAACAGTTAAACAGATTTAAAATTAATTAGTTCCCAAGAAGCTCAGAAATTAGTGTGGGATTTTTCAGTCAATGAAGTAAAATGGCACAGAAACACGATCTATTTAAGTAGAGACGTTCTAGCTGAAGCCATTTAAATTATAGAACCACTCAGTATCACTTGATGATACACTACAGCAGAACACTTTGTGCACTCTTTCATAGAAATGTTAACATTAAAATAAATTTCCTCTCTACAAATAACCCATGCAGAAATAATTGGTCATTAACATCATTTCATAGCATAGGACAGTGCAGAATGGTAGAGGAAAACTTCAGATTATTTACCACAAGTTTTATATTTGAAATTAGTAGAAGATGCATGTAATTTGTTCCTTCCTCTAAGAGCCACAGAACAACAAGAAGTGGTACTATAGCAGCAGATATACTGAGAGACAGTGAGGGTACTGCAGTATCTTCTGAACGTGCTGACCCCAAACTACTTTTCCAATGAATCAGACTTCTCTTTGTTTCAAACTCCCCAAGGCCCACATATCCTTCAAAAATTAATTTGTTTCCTTGCTTTGCAAACTGAATTTCTTCCAAAAGGTCGTTAAAAAACAATGTTTTGCCTCCTTCTGCCATTCAAAAAAATCTCATTCCATGCCTCAGAAACACAGCAAAACTCGCGAGTAATTAAGCCTTCCCTCCCTGTTCTTAAATGACGGCATTTTAAAATGAAACTCCAGAGGCATGAACTGTGTCAGTCGCTGATGCACCAAAGGCTTTGGCTAGCGTGCAGATTACCTCCACTACATTAAACTCCCTTAGCGGTGCCAAGTACAGCATTAGAAAATTCCAGCATGGGATCAGATCACGATTCCTGACTTGTCCTGGCTGGGAGCTGCCCGCCAGGTGCTTGTTTTTGTTTGCTTGTTTTCATAAAAGACAGTTTTTATGAGTTGCTACAAAACCACAGCTGACATCTTTCTGTGATTTTTCAGGTGCTTTTAAACAGCTACCCGGTTAATGGTAGAAAAGTGGTGTGGTTGCTTGGCAAAGTGACTTAAAAGTGCTTGTGTGCATTTCAGAGAGGTGAAATTCTGCAGATTTCACTTTCCTTCTGGACCGTGAGCCTGTCCCACAGTTTCCACCCGTGGAGGTGCTTTCCCTTGGGGCTGGCTGGTTTTGGTACCAATCCCGGCATCAGCCACAGCTGAAGCGACTGTCGCTCACCTGCTTTGTGTATTGAAATCTTACAAAGCAGGGAATGTCAGGTGATTTTGAAACATTATCTCAGGCTCAGGTTAAAGGAACAGAGTCTGGGATTCCTGCTTACCTGAGAGCACAAAGCAGTCTGATTGCTTCTACTCTGCATGAAAATACTGCTCTGTGTGCAGGCGCTGGACCAGATTCACCGTATCAGTTCTTTCTGTCAGCAAGTCCAGCGATAATTCGGTGCTGCATTCCTTTTCATTACCTCATATTTCCTCTTGGAAAAACTGAAGTCCTTTAACTCCTTGCTCCAAATTCTACTCAAAGACTGCTCTACTTGCTTTAACAAATTATTCCGAAGCAAGTAGCAAATATCGTTTCAATTGTTGGGGTGCTGGCTTTTTTTTTTTCACGTGAACAAGGCAGAACAGAGACTCGTGATCGCTGATCACGATGCTTAGAGGAAGAGAGGCTGTGAATGCTGCCAAATTTTTATCATGTTAGAACATTTCATCGCACTGGAGCATTTTATCATTTTATCCATGGCAAACTTTCCATTGCCATACAAGTGCAATCCCAGTCTACTGAATACACCAGAGCGACAACGGTTTGCTGAAATACTTTTCAGATTACTTCTTCCCTTTTCGGTGACAGCCATCTCATTGTCTGATTTCTTTAAAGGAAAGCTCATATGTGTCTCTGTGAAATAGTGGCATTCATCTTTATAGTTTAAACAGTTCTTTTACTGTCTGATTTTTGTTTTAATATTTTATCAAAAATCCAGCATGTGCCCAAGCTAGAGAAGAAGAAAAAAAAGCTGTGTCATCATCTGTTATCATAAGACAAAGGGACTTCTGCAATTTATAATCCAACTTACTCTGACTAATAGTAATCCAGATAATGGAAAGGGTCAATGGAAAGTCACTGTCTTCATTTATAGGAATCAAGACACAACATATAAAAAATAGAAAAAAGAAAAGAATTTTAAAAAATGAAAGTACAGTTGTAGGAAAGAATAATAAAAAGGAGTTAGAAAAAAGAACTGCTACCAATCTGCAATATCCACAAAGACTCCTCTATGTCAACTATATTGTGTTTCCTCAAGCATTAATTACTGTCTAAAAAAACCCAAAACCAACAAGATAAAGACAGTGGACTGCCAGTATTAGGTAGTAAACTAATAAAAGCCTAAGCTTTTGTAACCGTCTCCGACTGCAAATGAACAACATCTTTGGCATTCTTTCAGTTATTTCTCTTGTTGTTTCATTGTTTCTTCTTGGGAGACCTGATTGCAGCCTTTCAGTACTTAAAGGGAGCCTATAGGAAAGATGGGGACAATCTTTTTAGTAGAGACAACAGTGACAGGATGAGGGGTAATGGTTTTAAACTAAAACAGGGTAGGTTTAGG
>Ga0065711_1031518_pt1 | contig 29448 bp, 13 predicted proteins | sample Hoacrofraction12_FD_59098 | JGI IMG/M metagenome (GOLD analysis project Ga0065711, IMG submission 59098) | Hoatzin crop microbial communities from Cojedes, Venezuela - Epithelial fraction 12 v2 (version 2) | ecosystem: Host-associated > Birds > Digestive system > Esophagus > Crop | place... | reverse complement strand
ACTCTTGGGCCCCCCTGCCTTCGAGAGCCTTGGCCCACGGGATTCCTCCCAGTAGCTCCTTGAAGAGGGCAAAGTCAGCCCTCCTGAGGTCCAAGGTTTTGATCCTGCTTATCGCCCTGCTTCCTCTATGCAGGATCCTGAACTCGACCATTTCATGGTCACTGCAGCCGAGTCTACCTCTGACCTTCACATCCTCCACCAGTCCCTCCTTGTTTGTTAATACAAGGTCCAGCAGAGTGCCTTTCCTTGTTGATTCCTCCACCACTTGCATCAGAAAGTTATCATCGATGCTCTGTAGGAACCTCCTGGATTGCGCCTGTTTAGCTGTATGGTCTTCCCAGCTGATGTCAGGGTGGTTGAAGTCCCCCATGAGAACCAGGGCCTGTGACTGTGAGGATGCTTGCAGCTGCTTGTAGAAAGCCTCGTCAACTTCCTCCTCCTGGTTAGGTGGCCTGTAGTACACATGCACCGTAATGTCACCCTTATGAGCCTGTCCCTTAATTCTAACCCATAAGCTCAACTCGTTCCTCATTTCCTCAATGCGTTCCAGTTGCTCCCTCACATATAGAGTAACTCCATCATCTCTCCTTGTTGGCCTCTCTTTCCTAAAGAGTCTGTAGCCATCCATAACAGCATGCCAGTCACGCGTGTTGTCCTCTCTTTCCTAAAGAGTCTGTAGCCATCCATAACAGCATGCCAGTCACGCGTGTTGTCCCACCATGTTTCTGTGATGGCGACCAAGTCGTAGCTGTCCTGCTGTATAATGATGATGGCAGAATAGTAGAGGTAATGATATAGAAGGAACAGTTTCTAATAGCAACTTGGTTCTAACCTGACTTGTGCCTTGCAGTCTGGTGATGGCGAGTTTGAACGTCAAGAGACATTTTCCACTATATCAATGTGAGCAAATTATTTGGGGAAAGGGTGGAGGGCACTGTCTTTCCTGTGACACCCTGGTGATGTTTTTTCAGTTGGTCACCAGTTTTGCAACTTCTGTGTACTTCAGAGCACTGAGAAGTGCGTAACTTGGTCAATCGTTAGATGTTTGGCTTTGGTAGAAATTATATGATCAGAAATTTGTTGCCCTGTTTCTCCTTTTGCTCACATGCAGCGGCAAAATCTCCTGCTTTTAACTGTATTAGTGTTTTTCTCTCTCATTGTTTCTATCTCCAGACTAGCAGGTGTTGGAGAGCATGGATAGATTATTCAGTGTATCCAGTCTAACATTTACACTGTTGCCTCAAGTGATCATAGTATAGATCATAGTCATTCTGATGCAGGAGAATATAAATGGGACAGCAAATCTATAATTAAAAAAGGAAATAAAAGTAAGTTTCAGGTGTCTGCTGTCAGGTAGCTATTGTGCTGTAATAAATCTTGGTTTAGCATATGTTTCTATGCACTCTGCAGCCATATGATGAAGAAACAATCCAGCCAACAAAACAGAAGATGGATAATAAATCTGGGTGGTCAAACTGTTACTGTTATGTGCAACTGATGATTGCAATTTCACATCTTCTTCCTCCTTCTTGGCTGCACATGAAAATCTGTTCATGCAAATTCCGTTCAGTTGGAAACACTATTACGATTTACAACATTATTTCATTTTGAACACAAATTAAGAATGATTTTATTTTTTTCTCTTCAAATCAATTTTTGCTGTTAATTAATGGAAGGAGGGTTGATTCCCTCAGATAAATACCTGTACCACTGCATAAGATATAGCAAATCCCACAATGCAGTATTAGGTTTTGCCTTACAAGACTATTGTTTTCAAGGATTACTGTGAATTTTCCACATATAGTGGTAGGTAAGGAAATGAGGTTAGATTTTTGCTTATAATCTTCAGCATGAAAATCCTGCTGTTTCTGTTTAAGATGTATTTTAGCTGTCAAGCAGATGGACATTAGATTGTGAAGTGACAAAGATGCCAACTCACATCCGTCTTCCTGTGATCAGTGTATATTAGTTGAAACAAAATAAACAAGCAAAATAGATTTATTTATTTACCAACACTGTGTTCCTGATAAGAAATCTGTCCAATACAAAATACAGTCCGATCATGATTCGTAGATTTCCCATAAGGGGACAAATTTTGCTAAAAATTTATAAAGCAGTAGCAGTTGCTTTGAAAATGTTATATCTTCATTATTATTGTAACATATTATCTGGGGTTTTTGCATAATTGATAACAATCTTTTTCCTAATATAAATGATTCCTGTAGTAAGTTTTCTCTTAGGCAATTTCTAGATATTCTTTTCCAAATCTTATGTCTCATATCTTGTAATTATACACAATTGAGTTTGCAGGTACAAATCTAGTATGCAGATACCTATCAAATAAATTTATTGGGGTTTTCTTTGGAAACTGGGTTAAAAATAAGTTTGTTTGTAATAAATGGCAAAGACTGGAGATCAGAGGTTCAGAGATATCCAACAGAGTTTGGTAATTTATGGAGGGCTGGAGCTTGCCTTAATATTTATATAGAGAACTAAATCAGCATATGTAAGTGCATGTTGCTGGCATGATACTCAACTGAAGAACTTCCAGAACTCAATTCCATGGTGGACACTGCTATCGGTTTTAATGCAAATATGCAAGTTAGACATGAGTACTGTCTATTGACACTTTTAAATGACAAGTTTCTTCAGTGATGAACGTAATAAGGAGTCATGAGAGTCAGCTTTAGCAGTGAATTTTACCTAAGTTCTGAATGTTTGCCTACAATTTGGGTTGATTTCTTCAGGAGACATAGTTTCTCACAGGCACTTGCACTTGCATGTGCACTTAACCCTTCATTATAAAGTTAGGATAAGCTCACTAATTGAAAGCCCAAATACGAAAAGCATTCACAGATTTTTAACTTCTAAACAGCATGACTTTGAAACTCCCATGTGTCATGGAACAGAGATAAGCCAAGTTCTTCAGGCCTTATTTTGGATCAGCTTGAGGTTGGTCCACATTGAGTTTGTCCATCTCGGGTGTCACTACCTTCCCAGAAGCGCTGGAGTTTGCTATGTAAATGCAGCTGAATAGATTCACAGAATTTGGTCAAACTTGTTCTGTGAAAATATCCTCGTGCTGCTTTCAGTGCACTCCAGGTTACCCTTACATGTCAACTTGTGTTCATTTAGAAGTGCACTTGCGTTTGGATCCGTCCCAAGGTAACAAATGGACTTCAGAGTTTTGAGGCCTGTGGTGTGAAGACACATCTCTAGAGATCCATACTTAGTTTGCAGGAGTCACTGCTAAGCCATAAAAAATGATACTTGCAGAGCCAAACTCTCTGTCACAGGCTATGCAAGCGTATGGGCATTAAGCTTTCCAGCTCTCCTGGTTCTGACTGCTGGCTGCTGAGAACCCTGAACCTGCTCTGCATGGGGTTGTCTGATATTTGTCAGACTTACTAATGAGTGCTGAGCTGCTTCTAAGCCTGGCCCCAGATTTGAAAGGTGACATATACGCAGAGAATGCCTCACTAATAAATCCTTTTGGACCCATGCTGGCCCATGTCAGACCCAGTTGTATGCTCTCGGTAGCAATGATTCAGCTTATCTGCAGTTCAGACATATCACCCACAGAAAAGAGAGGCTGCAGCATATGGAGAAACCTATTAGTAATACTTAAAAAGCTCTTCTCCTGGATTTCTTAAGCATTCTGCCACGCTTCTTGCAAGAGACTGAGTGTATCTTTTTTGAAACTCTGTCAGGGTGTTTTCTCATCTGTACTCCGCAGGATAGCTCGTGTTGCTCTTAACAGCAACTAAAAATATTTTTTACAATGACGGCAGAAATGAAATGGTGTCCCACAAACGTATGTGTTTTTATTCATTGAAGTGAACAAAAAAAAGTATGTTGGACTACACATTTTTTCTCCACTATTTTCTAAGAGCTAATGAATGTCCAAAGGCATAAATAATCTGGTCCTGAACTAATTACTTATCTTTATTCTTCACTTACCTGTTTTATAAGGAATCTAAGAGGCAACTTCTGCTGTTGTCATGCCAAAATGTGGAGTTTCTTTGCTTGCTTTTATATTTTTCTGAACTCTGTTGTTGTGGAGTCCACGATGAAGCGTTTCTATTTTCATACAGAGGTCTGATCCATTCTGATGATTTCCATATAGTTGTTGAAGGTTTATAAATTAAAGTGCATAGCCAGCTTGAGTATACTGTCAGTGTTTGTTGTTCCCTATGACCAGAAATGAAACAAAGACTATTTGGAGGAAACAGCCTGGGATGCAGGGCTGAGAAGTCACAGACCTTCTTAGAATCTTTTAAAGTTTGCAGCAGTTTTGCTGTGCCCTTTCTGTCTGTGGGCTTCTTGGGCATAAGTAAAGAAAAAAGAACACCCTAAATAATAGTCTATCACATATAGCTATTTTAAAGTGAGTAGCAGTTGTGTCTAATTTAACAAGTGAGTGGTTCCACTTGCTTCCTCCCTTCCTTTCAGGAGGGGCTTTGTCACTGATTCTTGTGAATTTGTGTTCAGGTGGTATTACCATAGACCGCAGCCTGTGGGCAATTACTGCAGTGGTTGGTTCTTTTAGAGCAGGCAAAATTTCACTTCCTCACTACAGTAGCAGATGAATTCAATGAATTAATTTGCTAATGACACGTAATAGGAAACAGTTGCAATGTTTAAGTTTTGCACATGGGGATTTTTGGGTGATAGAGATGGAGGATTAAGGAAGTTGTGCTATGATGGTTTGTTTTCCTGCCTGTGCTGTTCTTGGAGAGGGGACCAGGTTCTCTATGGAGAAAGAAGTTTGTTCTCTCTTAATCCCTACGAACTGATAAGAGGTCTTGTATATCAAATGCCTGTAGCTGCAGACTGGCTCTGGAGTATCTATTTTCACATCCTCAGGTGTAACAGTGCCCTAGAATGTGTTGAGTAGATGTGCTGCTGGAGAGGAAGCTATGGAGCAAGATAATACAGCAAGAGTGAGAATATAATATTTATTCTTTTAAAAAATGTGCAGCTGTAAACAAATTCTGTGTTTCAATTTCTCAGAATTTTAACACAGCTCTTCTGATTCCTGGTCATTATCCTTGACCTCTGGCATTTTTCTGAGTGATTTATTTATCTTACACTGTCAGCTTTCATCATAAAAAATGGTATAGATCTCATATTTGCAGAGAAAAACCGAACTGTGTATTCTTAGGAGATCATTAACAAATAATACACATAGTTTTATTTCCTTATTAATCTGGGGTTGATACCTTTGCAAGGCTATTGGTCTTGACTTCTCATTTAGTAAAATGGGTACCTGTAGCACTTATCACCAGCTGGCTGAGGTTTGAACACTGTATTGCAGCTTCACCTGGGAAATCTTGAGTCTGGCTATGTTCGTGGTATTTCTGAGTTACTATAATTTTGATGCAGTCTAGTTTTAATACAGACTAATTTTGATACAACCTCTTCCAAAGATGATGATAAAAAAAAATATTGAAAGTGATCCCTGGCTTATCATTGCCTATCTGAAAACTTACTAATGAACAGGAGGTGAAATTATCTGTAAAATTTGCTTTTAAACAGTGGCCAAACAAGGAAAATAACGTTCAGAAATAATTTTTTACCCTTTCTAGAAGGCTACATATGTTGTAAACAAAGAAGTATGCATTTTATATTTTTCTTTCTAGAAGAACTGCAGGGCCTTATTGATCCATTGTATCGTTTTATAAAATTCTGTAAGCAGAATCGTATGAAATGTATGTCTGTGTTTTGGTTTGGCCTGGATAAATGCCAGGTTCCCACCAAAACCACTCTGTCACTCCCCCTCCTCAGCTGGACAGCGGAGAGGAAATGTGGTGAAAGACTCGTGGGCCGAGAGAAGGACAGGGAGAGATCACTCACCAATTACTCTCACGGACGAAACAAACTGAACTTGGGGAGAAAAGGAAAGTTTAATGGCGCAGGGGGATGGGGAATGGGGGTTGTGGTCAGTTCACCACACATTGTCTCTGCCGCTCCTTCCTCCTCAGAGGGGGACTCCTCACACTCTGCCCCTGCTCCAGCATGGGGTCCCTCTTACGGGAGACAGTTCTCCACAAACTTCTCCAATGTAAGTCCTTCCCGAGGGCTGCAGCTCTTCATGAACTGCCCCAGCATGGGTCCCTTCCACAGGGTGCAGTCCTTCAGGAACAGGCTGCTCCAGCATGGGGTCCCCCATGGGGTCACAAGCCACCAAACCTGCTCCAGCGTGGGCTCCTCTCTCCATGGCTCCAGCAGGATCCTGCTCGAGCACAGGCTCCCCACGGGGTCACAGCCTCCTTCAGGCATCCACCTGCTCCAGCCTGGGGTCCCTTCCACAGGCTACAGGTGGAGATCTGCTCCACCATGGACCTCCATGGGCTGCAGGGGGACAGCCTGCCCCACCATGGTCTTCATCGTGAGCTGCAAGGGAAAGGTCTCTGCTCCGGTGTCTCGAGCACCTCCTCCCCCTCCTTCTTCACTGACCTTGGTGTCTGCAGAGTTGTTTCTCTCATATCGTCTCACTCCTCTCTCTCGACTGGTGTATCGCTGCAGTTTTTTTCCCCTTCTTAAATATGTTATCCCAGAAGCACTACCACTGTCGCTGATTGGCTTGGCCTTGGCCAGCAGTGGGTCTGTCTTTGAGCTGGCTGGTGCTGGCTTTATCAGACATGAGGGAAGCTTCTTGCAGCTTCTCACAGAAGCCACCCCTATAGCCCCTCTGCTACCAAAACCTTGCCACACAAACCCAATACAGTCCAAAACTCTGATTTAGGCACGATAAACTTTATTTCTGATAGATGTAGAGAGAGAAGTATTTGAAACGGAACAGAAGAGACAGTTGTATCCCTGTGGGATATTTAAATAAAGCCAGGAAACTGAATTTATATGTGCAGCATGGTTCATATACACTGTATAGGAAATGGATTTGTCTAGCTCTGAAATTTCTTAAGTGTTGCTACTGTGAGCTTCAAGAAAATTCTGACTCTTTTTCTTTGTTTTACTGTTCAATTTCATCTTGTGGATTTTAATATATTCAATAGTTATGACTAGTCAAAGGCAGAACCAGTAGGGGATGGTGTGCCGTGATTGCTCAGTGGTTAAATTAGGCCTATTGGGCCTAGAGTTCTACATACCTGTTTCAAAGACCAATGCTGTCACTTTCTCTTCAGAAACAGATGAAATGGGGATAGACCACAAGTCTGAAATTTTCAGAGCGATGCTGTTTTGACAACTGCCAGTACCAGAAACCATACTTTTTGTCAATGTTAAAAAGGATCCATGGGTGTCTGTCTTAGCACAGAACAGTCTTAGAAGTCTAGCAGTGCTTCAGGGTGTAAAAGAATATAAATAAATCCTTACTGAGTATTTTTATCTGAGTGTATCCATTTTAGATCCTATCCAGAACCATAGTTTCCTGAAAGAGACAGAAGAAGTTTGTCTATATATTACTTTAATCATGTAACATATTAAAGGAAGTGATGAATTATGGATAACAAATAGCTTTGTTTCCTGCATAACACCACTTCTCATAGCACTTCAAGTATAAAAAAAAATCTGTACAGATATATAAAAATATTTCTGTTTCAACCTTCTTTTTGCTTTTAAAACTATTTGACCTTGGTAGGTTTGGGACTTTGTCCCAAATGCAGCCTCAAGACTGCCATACAAATGGACTACTGCAGTGAGCTAAAACAATAGTGGAAGTGACATGAATAGGAGTTAGTCTATTAGATTCAAAAGTCCCGTCTCCTGTTGGTCTGACTGTGGCAAACCAGTATCACATTCTGCTGCTGTGCTTATACAACCACGCACATCTTTTGCAGTGTCTAAGAGTAATGACACCACTGTATGTCCTAGTTGATAGAACAGTGCACTGCCCTCCTGCAGCTTGTCATTGTTCCTTCATAACGGTACTGCCATGGGTGTGATCATCATGCTCATCCAACACTTCTCATCCAAGAATTAGAGTGTCCACTCAACATTCTACACTTCTCTCTTCCTTCTCCCCTTCTCCAACACTGCACAAACAAGAGCTGTGAAACATTTGGCATAAGTGTAATGTGATTTGCCTTTGCACAGCAAACATGAGTGATATGAGCTGTTTGCATCAACACTTCTTGTTTCTAAGTGTTGATGTGTCAGCCTGCATCACTGATTTGTGTAGTTCTCTCCCATCTTTTCCTTCTCGCAGGTTTTCTTATGGCCTCCTAACTCATTTCATCCAGATGCTGATGACCTTGGTTTACAATGATGGGCACAGCTTTCTTTTTATTCATTGTAACTTACATTAACTGTGGCCTCTGGAAAGCAAGAACCTTTCCTTGTTTTCTTACTTCTCCTGTGTGTCTGTGTTAGTTCAGTTAATATATTGGCTAAAGTTGTATCAAAATTAATTTTTGAATGAATGCTAGTTATGACGATCTTTAATTTACAATAAGATTAAAACATTGGAAGATATGAGGATTTGTTATTTTAATTGTTCATCTAGATTTATTTCAACACAGCTTTTGAAGTTATAATTAAAGACATTTTAATGCAAAAGAAGAAGATTTTTGTGGTCTTGTGTCACTTGCTTAAGAAAGCAATAGCTCCCAGTGTAATCAGTTAGAATATGAAGACTCTCAAGTAAACAAGGTAAATTCCTTTTCAAAAAATGTCTAACAGACGTTTAGGAGGATGGGGAAATGGGTTTGCTTCAGAGGAACTGAGAAGGGCAGCAGAAAAAATCCCATACCAGTAATTCATAGCAGTTCTTCAGACTAGAGCAGTTTGTTGGTTTTTTTTTTGTTTTTTTTTTGTTTTGGAGGGAAGAGTTTTTTGGGGGACTGAAACTGTTTTGTAGAATGTTCAGTGCTGCAAGAGTGTGCATAGTTCATACTGTGGCTAGGTGTTTGCAGTAATGGCAGGCAGAAAACTTACTTTTGGATGTGTGAATTTTAGCTGATATCTCTCAAGTTAGATGATCAGATTAACAATATCTTTAATAATAAATAGATAAAATGTATTTTTAGTACTTTAAGTTCTTGGCAGCCCCACAGCTGTTAGGCTGCTGAAAAACAGAACATTCAGATTAAAATTTCCTTGTTTAAATCTGCCAGTGTTTGAACTTTACTGTATATTTTTGATGACTTGGGAGGTTTGCTTACTAATTTGGAACTTTGCCTAATGTTTTTGTTAAAATAGAACTTTCTATGTTATAATTAATCTCCTTGTTCTGTATGTTCATACAATAAAAGTGCAGAACAAATGAGTACTCAAAATGCTAGATGTATAATGAATAGTTATGGTTTAAACATAACTATTTTCCTGACAAGGACATGGTACTGCTATAAGCAATTGGCTGTCTTACGTTATTCTTCTGCCAGGTTCCTTCTTTTTTTATAGATTATGCAATAAGAAACTGCATACAGTCAGGACTTTTACAACATGACCAAAGGAACTAGTTCATTTCCAAAAACAAGCGAATCTACTTTATTCATTGTTTATTTAAAATTTAAATTCTCTGGTCTTATCTCTACTTGCATGCAGTGGGAATAAATGAGTTTTCCTTATCGATTTATGAATAGAATATCCAGCATGTCTCAGGGGGGAAAAACGAACATAGTCCATCTGCTCATGCAGAGTGACATCTTCCTTTTTTTAATGAACCCAAGCACTGAAATTAGTCAACCATGCAGAATTTAGTAAAGCCTAATGTGAAGGTAACAGACTAGCTTTCAAGTTCAAGAGAGCCTATACTCCTCAGAAAGGGTGAGGACTGTTTGACTTTATTACTCATGTTCTTCAGTTCACTTGAGCTTCTCTTGTACAGGTTTGGTTTGCCATTTCATTTGATGCTGTCTACATTCTGTAAGGCAGGAAGGGGTTTGGAGTCTCAGTCAATTACATCTCCTATGTACAAAAAGATCTTTATGTAATGTTATGTATAAATTGTAGGCCTAGACTAAGAAATCTTTGCAGTTCTGTGGGATATCATGTGGTTACGTGACTTCCACAGCACATCTAGACAGATGCGTATACAGAATCCAGTTCAGAATCTTCTTGAGGAGGACTGATGACCAGGGGTTTACATGTCCCCCCATTGCCTTATATTTGTCAATAAAAACTTTCTGAAACTGACCAATGGCTGTCTCATAAATTGCATCCCACAAGAAGATGTGAGATTTATAGTGTGGCGCCTCTCCATATCTACCTCACTGTGCAGTATGCCATGAAAACTTGATGTCATATTAAATGGCAGGCCATGTTTCAGGTAGATGAATCTTCTGTAAGCACTTACATTTGTGCAAATTACATTTTCTTGTGTGAATCTGTGTCAAAGATTCTTAATTTTTTTTTTACATACCCTTATAATTTAATTTTTTTTATGTTTTGATGTTATTTGGTTGCACATTTCCTGATAGTATCACTGACCATAGCAAAGGGCTACCACTTTTTCAGGTGGCTGATTCTGCAGAAAGGCCCAAATATAGCATCATGTTATCATAGAATCATCAAGGTTGGAAAAGACCTCTAAGATCATCAAGTCCAACTGTCAACCCAACACTACCATGCCTGCTAAACCGTGTCACAAGGTGCCACCTGTACATGTTTTTTGAACACCTCCAGGGATGGTGACTCCACTTCCCTGGGCAGCCTGTTCCAATGCCTGACCACTCTTTCAGTAAAGAAATTTGCCCTAACTTCCAATCTAAACCTCCCCTCACGCATCTTGAGGCCATTGCCTCTTGTCCTATTGCTAGTTACGGAGAATAGACCAACCCCTGCCTCACTACAGCCTCTTTTAAGGTAGCTGTAGAAAGCGATAAGGTCTCCCCTCAGCCTCCTCTTCTTCAGACTATGTCATCTTATACAGGTCAAAGCGCTGCTGTGTATTGACTAGTCGTAGTACCAGCCTGCAACAGAACACTTCTTAAAAAGAACTTATGAAAGTGTAATGAATAACATTATAGATTATAGTAGTACTTCCTAGTGGAAAACAAGGATTTGCTAAACCAGGTACTCTGTCAAGTGCCTTTGAAGATGGCTTTTCTTCTCATACTAATTGTGATTAAAAAAAGCTGCCTGAAAAAAACCCTCTTCACAAGTTGGAGTACTAACTTCATGGAGCCACACTGCTATTTCTGACAAAATAGCTTTAGAAATTTGAAGTGTGTTGTTTTTGTCTGAACCAAGCCTTTAATAACTTCCTCAGTTGACCTGGATTCTATGTGGCACCATGTTACACCATTTTTAGCATTCCTTAACCTAACATACTGAAAGGTGGCTCTGTGGAGGTATGAAGAGGTATCACTGCTTCAGAATTTGCTCTTAAATTTTTTTTTACCTGAAACTTACTCTATTGCATGGAAAGCAGGACCGAAGCCTAAAATGTAGAACAGCTATAACTGTTTCTCCCTTAATTATAGCTAGGTTATTTTTTGTTTATAGCTAGGATACCTTTTATTGTTGGAGGCATAAGTGGGATTCTTCTTCATTTTACCCATTGCTGTACATTTAGCTCCTTACTGGTATACTAAGATTGTTGGGAGCTTATAGTGTGAGATTCCACGGAGAGCTGATCTGCACATTAGAGCTGAGGAAACCTGGATAAACCTAATTTATTGTTTTATTCTTGGTTTAACAGCTCTAATGGTACTCTTCTGATGTGGACATTGTCTGCTGGAAAGTGAACAGAGATAATTTTTTAAAGGCTGTTGGAAAGCCAAAAGGCTGTGACAGCTTCTTGCTTGGGCCACATTTCACTTGCAGGTGGCAAGATTTGGAGAGACTTCCCACACTCACAGTCAGGCAATTCTTTCAAAAACTAGTTCAGAGAGAGGTTAGTGAAAATGTCTGTAGTCTTTCAGAAAGAATTTTCTGTGTTAGCTGTAGCAGTATAATTTGATAATCATAGTAAACCTATTAAAAAAAAAAAGAAAATAAAAAATGGGTTTGGTCCCTGAAGATGATTGGTGGCAGTATCTCAAGATAATAAATTGTATCTGAACCCAGGAGTGGCTGTGGCAGAGAGGAAGGTCAAAAGGGAAAGAAGTCCAAATAATCTGTACAAACTGAAAAAATTCCATATGTTGTAAAGTTGTCAAATATTATCAAGATAAATAGAGCTATTTAACATGTGGAGCAGAGGGAAGCTTTTTTTGGTAACAGATGTCCTTCTGAATGGATACCCAGCACTGACTTTCATGTGCACATGATGTAATGTGTTAAAGTTTAGCAGAGAGAAAAACTCAGCTGAAATTCCAGACAAAAATTCAGGATGTAAACCCATGCATTTTTGCTGACGTTTTGGATTTTCAGTTTAATTTTAGCAGTATATCACAGCTTCACTTAGACTGCTGTTGCTGATGTGCACATTCTTTTTCAAAACCCTTCTACTACTACCAGAAGCTTTTCTTATATTTTCTCTACTTGACTTTGAGTATATTTTGTAATGTAAGAAGTAGGGATTTAGAGCTGGATCAATTAATTGGGCTTAAAAGCAGGATTATGGACTTCAATCAGTTAAACAGAATTCCAAAATTTATTGTCCTACTTTAAGAAATCATTCTAAAATAACCCAATATTCACAGACCATAATTATCATGAGGCTTTTTATTGCATATTAGTTTTCATCACTACATACGCAGTTATTTGCATCTCACAGGCAATGAGCTGGACAGACAGACACAAGTAGCTTTCTGATTAACACACACAGGATCGGAGCTTGTGTTCTACTTTAAGTTCAGGTATTTTTGGCTGGCTTACAGTCAAATTCTAAGACCACAGAGGTATGCTACAGTATTGTCATATTTAAATCTCCTTTTAGGGTTACGGCATTCTTGTATCCTTTCCTGCTTTTCGAAGGTGAAGCTAGCTGTGCTTTTGACTTGTGCTTTTTCTCAGATTCTCAGCTTTGTTTTTTTTCTTAAGCACCGAACAGAGAAAAAGCTTTTGTTGAATATTGTTTCATTCTCCTATTTGTTTTTCGATAGAGATCTTCTTTAAAATGTATTTTTCTACAAATGCAGTTTCTGTGCTTTAGTTCAGGCTATGGATACAGTATTTTCTCATCCGTGAGCTACCAAGCTTGTTGATGACATGTTACATTCTTCCATGTATTTCATATGTGTACTTTAATTCTGATTTATCACAATTACACATATTCAACTGAGACCTTTAAAACAAGTTAAAATAGGCAATATTAAACCAAAGACATTCCATTTCCTGTCTATTTTCTTCTGAATTATTAGTCATATATCTTTAGCATAGTTCTTAAATGTACATTCTTCTTGTTTTATCTTGTTTTGCATTCTGAACAGTAAAAAAATTAGTATCTAATTATATTATTAGTATATTGGTCAAATTACCACCTTTATGCTTGTAAATACAATAGTAGTATTAGCAAGATCACAAAAAAGCAATGAATCATCAGCTCAAATCTCTTTTTGAAAATGAGAAAATACAATTTTAAAAGGATTCTTACCTCTTTTTCACTCCTAATGTTGTCAGTTGTAGATCTTGCTGTTCATTTAGTTAAATTAATGTATATACAATTAAATGTTTTCAGCAAATGTAGCCAAAGAGTTTTTACTTACAGTTAGATAAAATGGGAAAGTATGTTTTAAAGTTTTTAGGTGGGACTGGAAGTGCAAGTGGTTATGGGGACATTGTGTTCATACACAAATACACTGTTAGCAAGAATAAGCTCCTCTCGCAGTGCCTGCGTCTCCGCTGTATTTGCTTTAATGTCCTATAGGCCATTGGTTAGCACCTGAATTCACTCCAATGGTGTAAATAATTTGTGACATCTTGTGCTTGATTTGAAGCCCGGAAAAATCAATTTCTACTTCTACCTGTATGATTTATTTCTGTCCTTCTTTTGTCCTCTTTCTCTTTCTGATACTTTAGTAACAACAGACATTTGGGAGCAAGAGACTGAGATGCCAGTTCCACATATACCAAGCTGACTCTTCGGGACTTTGTAGCATTCCTTGAACCAGACCACACTTGGGTCTTGGCAGGCACTGCAAATGTCATTAGTCATAAGGAAAGAGAAAGATACACCGATAGTTTGTTTACTATATCCATTAATTCTTTTGTCTTTTCACTTAAAATGCATTTCCACATTATGGTCTTCGAGTGGAAGTCAGTTTTCCTTCCTATGTGTTCCCCTGGCCCTGCCCGATTTTTTTCTTTTCTTTCTACCTTGTGAGATTGCACACAGAAACTCATTAAGCAAAACAGGATAAAAACTCCTGAGTGAAAGGGAAAGGAGAAAGGGCTTTTGCCTGGATTCTTGCACAGTCTGTGCTTAGAGGACAGTGTTACATAAAGTTGAATTACCCAGATGGATGTAAATGATGGGTGGACAGAGCACTGGCAGATGGAGGTAAGAATCTTGCTCTTGCTTTTTGCAAAAAGAGAATCAAGCAGGGAATTCTTGGAAATTTGTACTAGGTGCCTGCCCTAGATTGCTGAATTAAATTTACCTGACAATACAAAAAAAACTCCATGCCATTTCTGCTGCACTCCCACAGAATTTCGGGTAGCTATTACATTCGCTACAAAGTACAGAGCGCCTTTTTCTAATATTTTCAGCAGGTCATTTATGTAAATGTCTGTTGTAAAGTCTCTTCTGGTTGTAGAACAGCAGAAAAAAAAAGGAAAAATTTTCTTTAACCGTGCAGCCACAGCTTTTATTTTTTACCTTCATCTTTGCAGTCTCCTTTGTTCTGCTGCGCTAGAGAATGCTTGAAGTACAGTTTAAAAGTAGCTCTTTTAGCCATTGTAGTTATAATTTAACTGGTTAGTTAGACATGTATGAACTGTTCAGCCTTGCTATAATGGCTTGTTTGCATGTAATGTAAACACATATAACGAGTTTATGTGGTTTTCCTCTTGATTTCTTCGGTAAAACTGAAGGAAGCTAGTGAAGATGTCAATGTTTCTTATGAAAACAGCGTAGCAAACCACAGGTTTGCTATGTTAGACGGTTTTCATATTTCACCAGGTAAGAGCCATAAGCCTTTCCTAGAGGTCTAAAATGAATGAGATTTTACACACTGCATTTGATTTTGGAAGAGGAGATGGCATGATAACATTTTTACTTCTAGATGTCCCTAATATTTACTGTTTTACACAAAGGTACTAGAGTTTCTACCTCTCTTCATTGTAGTTTTCCAGCATTTTTTTGTTCCAGGAGATCATATGTAAATCAGAACAGAAAAATGAATTTCAGTCGCAGCTTCATGTATCTTTTTACATGATGTCTTTTTGGGTCTCTCTTTTTAATAATTAGTGCATGCATAATTTACATAACAAATCATGATAAAGCATTTGTGAAAACTCACATGCTTGCTCATTTAAGTGTAGTGCAATAAGACTAAAAGGCTGTCAAATCAAAGTTGATTAATCTTTTTTTTAGATTTATTATGCACTTTCTAAGGAGGTGCTTTGAAATGTAGAAACAGACCTAAATATCCTGTTGTAGCATATGTAAGGGACAGCTCCATACAGAGCTTAAGCTGTTTAACCTGTCTGAACTGAGTTCTCATCCATAAACAGAAAACTTGATAACATGTATTTTCAGAATGATTTCTAAAATTCTGTGTTCTAAATAAGATTGTGCTGTCATGATAATAATGCTAAGAGTAACAGAACACAAAAATAATACGAAATATTTGTCCAGATTATGTAAGAGTTGGAAGAAGTTGCCAAAACACTGCCTTGCATTCAACTTAATTTCCAAGTATTTTTTACAAATATTCAAAAAAATAATTTTAAAAGATGGTTTTTTATATAGTGCAGTATATTTCACATCACTTAAAGGCTACCTGGAACTGTTTTTCTGAAATGTGGATAGAATTGTTTTGTTCAAATCAGTGGTTCCATATTTTGGTGATTATTAGAGATTATTAGTATACTGGGATAGAAGAATATGTCTTATGGTATTGTCTCTTACACTTCATGACTTTATGGGAATTACTAAGGTCAGTTACGTAATCGTTTTAGCAGCATGAAAAATTAAATTGGACAGACTTATAAGCATACCAAACTCTCCAAAGATTGATGTCATTAGAAAAGCTGTACATGCTCAAAACATGAAGCAAATAATTCTTCTGTGTTGTAGTTTAGCCCCGGTAGGCAGCTCAGACCCAGCCAGCCACTCACTCACTTTCCCCCAGTGGCATGGGGGAGAGAATCAGAAGGGGAAAAGTGAGACAGTTCGTGGGTTGAGATAAAGACAGTTTAATAGGTAAAGCAGAAGCTGAGCACACAAGCAAAGCAAAATAAGGAATTCATTCCCTGCTTCCCATTAATTCAGCCATCTCCAGGAGAGCAGGGCTCCATCTCATGTTGACTTGGGAAGACAAACACCATCACTCGTTTCGTCCCCCCCTTCCTCCTTCCCCCAGCTTTTTTTGCTGAGCATGACATCATACAGTGTGGAATATCCCTTTGGTCAGTTGGGGTCAGCTGTCTCAGCTGTGTCCCCTCCCAGCTTCTTGTGCACCCCCAGCCTACTTGCTGGTGGTTTGGGGTCAGAAGCAGAAAAGGCCTTGACACCGTGCAAGCGCTGCTCAGCAATAACGAAAACATCCCGGTATTACCAACACTGTTTTGGCCACAAATCTAAAAGACAGTACTACAGGAGCTACTATGAAGAAAAATAACTCTATCCCAACCAAAACCAGTATATTGTGTTATTTGATACGTACACTTCCCAAGATGCATTCTTTTCTTTCATGATTTACTTAGGTTTGAACTTTCTCAGAGGAGACTTCATAGTAGTATTAAAACTTTTTTAATGTGTATACAGCTATTTCTGTCTGATATTGCATCATCTTCATCAGATTAAGTTCATGGATGATAAACATTCCAATTCATCAAATCATGTAACTGAAACAAGGTTACAATGCTGTATTGATCCTCAAGCCGGTTGGTGTCACATGACAAAATGATACTTCTATTTCTGGAAGAGGGCATAGAAGGTAAATTAGAATTAAGACCTGAAAAGATCGGGTTTTTTGTCAATATTCACTCATTTACAGCCTTTCAAACAGAAGTTAATTGCCTAAATAGTGTATATGAGGAAGCAGTGTAGCAGATATTTGTAATTTATTTCTACATGCCTAACCTATGAGGGGAACACACAGAATTACACTTGATATGTTTTCATTGTCATCAGAAACTGGGTTCTTTCTGTGCTCCCAAACAGAGTAAAGGGCCGTTGCTGCATAAGCTAGTTTGCTCCTTTCGGGTTTTGATTCTACAAAACATGCCACATGTTGTCTGGCTGTTTCCACATGGAGAAAGCAAACGGAGGCATTGCATATGTTTGTCTGCTTTCAGACCAGTGGACTAGCCTCTACATTGCCAGCATTCGTCAGTGTCAGCATTTCTAATGTAATGAATTCTACCTGTTCCGGATAAGAGGAAATCTGTTATTCTCTTACTAGTTTTTCAGATTCTCTTGAAAGGAAATATCTAAAATACTGCATTGTGAAACAAAGAACACATATTTTCTAAATTGTTAAAAAGTAGAATTCAATATTAAAATGACATTAGGAATATACTCCCCAACAGTGTAGTTTGGTAAGGTTCCTTGAAATAAAGACATGAAAGTTAAGAAGTCTGAAAACTCAGTTGCTAATTTGCATAAAATTCAGAGATTAAGAGTTGATATGGACTTATAAATCCTGACTGTGCGTGCATTTTCTTGAATAAACTATTTATTAAGGCCTTTAACACAGGTGATTCACTGAAAAGTTCAGCTTTGTTCCTTGGAGACCGCTTTCTACATAAAATCAATTTGGAAATTGTTAAATTCATACCAGCAAAAATTTTGTTGAGCACTATTTGTATTAACATACAATTCTAGCTTCTTTCTGTGGTTACAAAGTTGTTATGCCACTTCAGAGTGCTGAAATCCTGTAATTCAGAGAGGTGTATCCTGGTGAGGGGTCTGTAAGCTGCTATTCGGAGATCCAAGTAGCAAAGCATGAGCTGACATTGGCACAGAAAAAAAAGAATCAGAAGAGTGGAGTTGCTTGTTTTTCTTCACCATATTGTTTGTCCTTCCCATTCTCTGAATAGCTACCTGCAAATGTTGAGTTATGGCCTCAGCTAATATCTGCAAAACTGAAAATGCATTTGGAATACAGGCCATGGCTGGTAGTTGAACAGAGTAACGCAAATAGAAAAACAAAGTTTAATTAACCTACTCTGGTATTAAGGCAGAACTATTTGTTGGGGGGAGAACAGAAGGAAGAAGAAGGAATGGAGGAGAGCTGAAGAGGCTTTCTGCCTACTGAAGGAGAGAGGCTGCTCTCAAGGTATGAATGAAAACGTGATCTTACTGAGCAGGACTGGTAACAACAGATATGATGAGCTGACAAGTGGAACTGTGTTGTTAGACCACAGCAGATTTTAACCAAGTTTAGGGGTCTCTATCTGTTTGATCATAATGGTTGCAGTTGTTTCTAGGAGGGCTGTGCTGCATTTTGTAGATTAAATTCTGGTGATGTTTTGTTGGGGTTTCTTTTGGAGCATTTTCAGTTCTGTTCTTAGAACCTATCTTTTTTCTTGTGCCTGATTAGAAGCAGTGAAACTATTTTTAGATGAGTCACAATGGCTTAAAATGGTCAGCAGAATGTGTCTTTTATGAATTCAACACTGGCAGCTTAGCTATGTATTTCAATAGATAATTCTACCTAAATAACTGACTCTTCTATGTGTCTGGCCTCTGGTAGTCAGCACCTCTTCTAGCTAGTCAGGAAGATATTTGGGGAATAATTTTGAGAGCATCTATGCTTATTTTTGTATACATTCTGGTTTCTGATTGCCTCTCTCTTTTGCTAGCTACTTTATCAGCATTGCATATATGTTGTCAGCAGTCTCTGCAGCTAAGATCTGATGAGGAACAGCAGGGATCTGTCTCGTGTTTATATGTCTTAAAACTATAGTTACCTGAAGTAGAATTCAGCTTTAATATAAGAGTGCTTGCTATGATTTTCCCCTGACAAATCTTCCACTGAGTCATGCCAGAGAGGGACATTTCACAAGGGTGTGTAGTAATAGGACAAGGGGGAATGGCTTTAAACTAAAAGAGCGCAGATTTAGATTAGATATTAGGAAGAAATTCTTCACCATGAGGGTGGTGAAACACTGGCATAGGCTGCCCAGAGAAGCTGTGGCTGCCCCCTCCCTGGCAGTGCTCAAGGCCAGGTTGGATGGAGTTCTGAGTAACTTGGTCTAGTGGAAGATGTCCCTGCTCATGGCAGGGAGGGTTGGAACCAGATGATCTTTAAGGTCTCTGCCAACCCTTACCATTCTATGATTTTCTGGTTCTATGTTACTTAAAGCTCAATAACTGCTGTGACAGAATTGGAAAGTACACGTTCAAAGACAGTTGTTGTTTTCAGGGATGTTGTAACATTGATTAATGGAAGAAATTGTATATAAAAACTTTGAGTAGTGAAAATATTTGTAATGGAGAGGCAAAAGAACAGGAAAGAAGACACAGTTGGTTTTCTTTAAACCAATGCATATTCAGTAGAATTGTGATTTGTAGCACATAGTTTCTTTATAAATATTGGAGAGTCTTGTCACTGCTTTTGTCTTTCAATATTAATCTCCTGAGATTGTGAGATTGTTGCTGGTGGCCATTTCTGACCATGTCTCATCCTGCCTGAGACAGCCCTGTTGAAATCAAAGGAAACTTTCTGTTGGCTGTAATCCAAGTCAAAGCCATACTCTAAAAATTAACCTGTTTGTGATACAGAAATAAGTAATCATAACAGCATTCTTTCTGTAATGGGTAAGCATGAACCTGTGATGAATAATGCATGGCGTGGTGTGCTTTCCCTGCTAGGGGTAGCGTGAGGCATGGCGGAGCGTGTGGGGCTGGGACCCTGCTGTCCTGGGGGCAGCGGCTTGTGCTGGGCACCCAGGCACCCTCTGTGGAGCAGACACAGGGTGGTGGGTAGGCAGCGATATAACCCGGGAAATGGAGCACACTGAGGGAAGAACTCCCTAAGCTAGGCTGTAGGAAGGGTTGAGAAGTTGGGCAAATCTTCAGCGCTCTGCTCATTGGAGGATTGATGTCCTTTACTCACGCAGGGACACATACCTCTGCATATGCTCCTAAGCCATATGCTCCTGGAGTTAAATTTCTCTCTCAAGTCAGGCTTTTTTCTTTTTTTTTTCTTTTGTGTATTCTGGTACAAAATATAAAATCAGTAACAGATCATGATGCTCTTACCTCCCCATTTCATACATCCATTTCATTTATAAATTCTTTATCCTGGATTTGTATTTTTTTTCTAAAGTTGTCTGTCCAGATTCATCTAGTATAATATCTCCCTTTATTGTCTAAATAAAAAGAGCCTAAAAGTCTTTTTTTGATCAAATGTATAACTTTTAGTGTGTCTAAGTTAGATGAGATTAATCCAAACATTAGAATGCGAGAGCCTCTAAACTTGGCTGTAACACAGCATGATAATGTCCTTTGTACAAGCAGTGTCCACTACTTGCACCTGTGAGTGGAGCTTTGTTAGTCCACCTGTATTTGCTTGTGATTCATTTAAAAAAAGTTAAGGAAAAAAGTGCATGTCTTTCGAAGATATAAAAAGCAAGATAAAGGCAAAAACCCCTCACCTTGTTCTTCTGTACATTTATGAAAAGAAAAACATGTCATCCTCATGTAAATATCTTGTATTTAGAAGAAACAGTGGGCCAGTGAAGTTGCAACTGAGAGCAGCTGCTCCTTATTTTTTTGGTTTTTTTGTTAAGTAATAAACTGAAATCTTTTACACTCAACTTTTTATTAAATAATAATTATTTTCTTCATCTTAGAAAAATTCTTTCCCAAATTCTTTTTTTAAGTCTGACTTATTGTGTACAATTTATATAGTTCCCTAACAACCCTGAAAGTGCATAGGTTCTTTAAGTGCTTCATATATACACTACTGGAATTTTGGTAATTTTCCTGATTTTGTTAAGTAGCTGTCTTCATTAATGAGAGTGAGAGATTCTGGATGTGATACGGTGAGCTGAAATGAAGACTTACTGCTTATTTATTCAAAGATGGCAGAAGATCATATATATTAATGGAATTGCCTCTTTTTACACTAGCTGATACAGATTTAGGAAATTGGAAAGATCGAAGATGGAAATAGTGAGGCACAGCTACAAAATATCCTTATAAAGGAATTGATTTATACTTAAGCCCCTTAATGGGGAACAAAAGGAGTTTCTTATAATCGCTTTCTGTATCTGGACTCTGTATCAGCAGAATTTAAGACTGAAATGTAGAAAAATTTCCATCATTTATTACTGAATTTGAAAAGATTAATAACATTACTTGTGTTCTTTCCATATGGAATCTTAAGCCTACATGTTAGTCTGTATGAATTCAGAATTGACAGTCAAAATAGCTTTACTGTCTTTCTAATTGAGTTACACGTGGACAGTTTGTTTAGCAGACATTGTCAGAGCTCTCTCATAAATTAGTCTGATCTAGTTTTCTATTATTTGACAATGTGTATTTAAACCTGGTATTATATGGGAAGTATTTCCACAATAAAACAATGTGTTGTGTGAGAAATCCTCTTAGATGTATCCCCAGTATGATTCTGGATGAATTGTTTCATCAGCCATCTTTAGGCTCATTGAAGCTGACAAGAATTTTCTTTTAGCATTTAGTATTTGTAATGATTGAATATTTTTGTTTACATTGATTTTTGGAAAGAAAATGTCGGCTTTGGATTTGTTTGACAAGGATAATATTAACTGGGATCCTCAGCACTTACAATCAATTTTAATTCATACTTGTGATTCACTTTCTAAAGGATTTTTGAAAGTCTTTTGAAATTAATACCTTGTTAACGTGGGGAGAGGGTGGTGGTGTTTGCAATTGCCTAACGTTATGTGCTTTTAGAACGTTATTTTGCCCACATTGATTTTTTTCCCATTGGCTCCCTGTAGCCTGCTCAGGTGAGATTTTACAGTGCTGACAATTGAGACCCCACAGCTTCCCCACTGACTTGCAATTGAATTTTAATGGAGAAAGCTGTGAGGTGATGATTATCATTGCACTGACACCACAGAAAACTTTACCACCTGTGGCCCCACCGAGCCAAGGGAGAAGCAGCAGAGAGCAGCGTGTTGCTCAGCGCAGTGTCGTTTGGTGCTGGCTTCCAGGAATATGTTATATTTCAAGGCAGTTGTTATAGGTTTGCTGTTGACCGTTGTGCTGGTGTTTGTCATATTGTTGATGTCTTTTTGAAGATCATACTGAGAACACACTGTGAAGCAGACCCAAAACAGAGCTAGACACCCTGGTCCTGTCATATGCATGTGCCTTATTTCTCTTTCTCTTCCTCCATGCTGAGCAGCTTTGAGCAACATCTGTTTGCTGCCCGAAGGCTACTGCTTTTGAGAAAGATTTACTGTAGTTGTAACTAGGCTGACAGGGGAAGGAGAAGCACGTTTTCCTGGGCCCAGTCATAAGAGAGCCTGCATGCCCATGGTAGGATGCTGCCTGCAGATATAATGTGATGAAAAAGAGAAGATGAAATCCTGAATAAAGAAAAAGAAGGAAGGGTAAAAGCAGAGGGATATTCTGTTGGGACTGTTTGTTGTTTCTAATTCTCTCATCATTTGCCTATACTTGCTTATGCATGGGATTTTTTAAAAGGCTTAAATTTCCTTTTCTAGATACTCTTTATATATATAGCAGCATGATAAATACATGAAAAGGTAGTTTATGACAAATATTATTATTTAACTTAAGGACGCAAGGTAAAATGGCTTAGGAAATAAGGGATAACATTTATACCAGTTAATAAGTCAACATATGTTTAACCAAGATTAATAACCATCTGGCACTACCTCAGTGAGATACTGAAAATTTTGACTTAAGTTCAAACAATTGTCACAAAATGTATAATTGTCTTGTTATTCCAAACAAAATAAACCTCCGCTTGCTTCAAAAAGTGTACGTGTGTAAAACGTGCACAGAAATGTGAAGAATACTTCTAGAAACCACATCTTTAAGAAAGCAAAAGTCTTTATTTTGCATCTCTGTATTTTATGGAGTTTCATAATATTGAAAGCTGTAAACTATTCTGCAACACAGCAATAGCTGGTACAGGCTGCTTTCCTCTTAGTGAACTCAGACCAAGGCCTGCTGAAGTCAGCCTGAATTTCCCTACAGCTTGTACTGGAAATTTCATCAAAACTTTTCCTGGAGAAAGGGCTTTACCAGGTACAGAAAGTTGACATGCAGTCTTACTGCTGAGTCACATCTAAAATGCTACCTCCTTTAGCTTGAGAAAAGATTTATCAAATCTTTATACCCTCTATCCCTCTATTTGTAATTAATGTAAAACTCTTGTTTGAAACTGATATATGTTCACATTTTATAATTTGCTGGGAAGCTGTCAACTTTATATAGCTTGAGATTTATTGTAAATTCTAGTGATTGACACTTTAATATACTTGCTTTGAGATATATCAGAGAGAAGGAAAAAAAAAATCTAAATATATGTATTTTACAGAAAGGAAAGCAAACTCTTGACGTTGCTGCCATGGTAATACAGGCAAATTCCAGAAGACCATGTACACAGAAACCTAGATTCACATTTATGCTTGCAGTGACTTGCTACAACCATGTAGCTTTGTCCGAGTTCAATGTAGAAATGCATCTTCTTACAGCTGCATGGGATATGCCATTTAGCATGGGATGAAGTTTCTCCTGCCTGAAAGAGATAAACATAGCAAGTTCGTTCTGGCACTTCAGAGAAATAATAACTGTTTCACCAGTCTTGGATAAATAAGTTCCCAACAAGAAACTGGAGTAGTGTAATGTGTATCCTAAGGAATGGATGAAAGAATGTTTAAGAATCACATCAGATAAAAAGTAGGAACATCTGGCAGTGCAACTTGTCCTCAAGGCTATCATCGCACAGTTCTTGGCTGTGTATCATACTTCTAAATTTCATCTGTCAATTTAATAGCTTCTGCCATATGTGAGGCCAAAGTCCTCCACAGACAACAGTCGTCTTCACTTTGTTTTACTTACTGGGAAAATAGTTTCTTACATGTTAGCTGCATTTCCTGATGTAGACTTCTAGAAGAGGGGGGAAAAAATGCCACTACCTTTTGAATTAATTCCATTGGGAGTTAGTTTTTAAGCATAAGTCTGGTAGGAATAAAGCAAAGGTGAGCATAACTAGTGTCAGTATTTAGCTATAAAATTAGTAAGATGTCACTAAGAACACAAATTTGGTAAAATTGCTTCAGAAATGTGTAACAGCATACATTGAAAATACTAACTTTTCACAAAACGAGGAGAGGAAAAGAAAGTAAGACACAGAATCTCTGTCTTCTCATTGTCATCTAAAAAGACATATAATTTGATGCATTTTAAATACTGTGTTTCTGTCAAGATTCAAGAAATCAAAAACTGGACTTTTTGGTCTTTTTCTCCATTAAAACAGTTTTTATTCACTTGCAGAGACCCAGCATTTTCATTGCTGTTTGACTCGGATAAGGTAGAATAGAGGAGCAAAGCACCGAATTTTATGGAGCTTGTGATGTTTCTTCTCTTGTACAAAGTAAGATACTATAAAAAGACTCATCAATCCATGTCTTCAAAAATTGAAGATTTTATGAGATAACTATTCGCAAACTGCAGATCTGGAAAAAATTGCATATAAATAGTGATTCAATATTTACAGATCCACGTTTTACCCTGGAATTTAATACAGGAAATTTCTGACTCACCAAGAATATTGCTTTATGGTAACTTATGAATAATAGTGAATTATACAGTTAAATCAAGGTCACCTGAAAGTCATTTAACATATTAGTCATAAGATCCATAGTGGAGTTCATTAAATGCATTTATGAACTGTGCCAGATGTGTTCTTTTCACAATTCTCCCTTGAAGAATTATTTCCTTGCTAATGAAAACCCCCCAATATTTTCTAATTACATCTTTTTTTCTGTTTTTGTTAGTCTTTAGGTCATGTATATTATATGTAAATTAATCTGAGAACTTGGGAAGCAAAGCTAATTGAAAAATCAAACGCTAGAACTTTCCTTTCATATCCATTAATAGTATAGGGTTTTATACTGTCTGGAAGAAAAATGGTTCTTGTACCGGGTTTGTTATAGTACAGTAGGTCAAGAATAACATAAGTGACAGTTCATTGTATAAAGAGTAGTGCAAGATAAAATATTGTAAAATAAACTATTGTAAATTAGCTATATAGTACAGTGGTGGTAGACAACCATTGTGATGCAGCGATACCAAGGAATTTATGCATCTGCAGATTAAAAGCCTGTGGCAGAGGACTTCTCAAAGGTGAGACAGGCTTTGGGTACCAAATCCTGTTCCTCTGTTCGGATGTTTTTCATTCATTATGATGTTTACTCAGTATCCATCCGTGCAAATCCTAAACATTCCCAAACCCAAAAAATCAAACCTAGGCTTCTCCATTCTTATGGCGGTGCTCCAAGATGAAGACTCAGGTTTTCTGTGGCTGCAGAATCAGGTTATCTGTATTGAATTTCCGGCTCCATGACCTGCAGTGGGTGAGCAGCAGTCCTTTTTTTAACAAAACTGGAGTAGCTATTATAGAGGATAGAGGCTGAGGAATGAAAAATCTGGATTTGAATCCTGTAAAGTTGAGGCAAGAATAGGACCCAGGCCTCCCACATAGTTGGAGTGTTGCAACCAATAGGCTATTATGCAAATACCCAACGGCACTGAGATATGAAGTGACTGTGATTACTGTGCTTTGTGCTGAGCTCAGTGCTATCAGTGCATGGGAGGCATGTTCAAAGTAAACAAATCGGGTCCAACGGCGTTGTTTAGTTTGTAAATCCCCAAAAACCTTAGCTGTTCAGCTGCTGTCTTCAGTGAAGGTGTCTGATCTTTTGGGAATGTACACTCTTGCACCTTTTGGTGTCAGGGGAAAAGATGTGATGAAAATTTAAGCACTTAAGAACTCACAGGCATTATAGTTAGGATTTTTTTGAGTATGTCTTAAATTCACTTTCCTAAATTTTACATTGGGTTGCTTCAGTCTTTTTTGGGGCCTCAGAGGTTGATAACAGTTTACAGTTTAGCAAAAGTTTTTCATTTTAAAGCAAAGGCCTAATATAAAAAGCTGATTTTAATATTGATTATTATTGCTGTAGACAAGCTCTTTCTAAGAGTGCTTCTGCTAGTCAGGCTGAAGATACCTGGTCTCTCTGATTGTGGCCTGCTGGGGAAATGGTACAGGAAGGAAGGAAATAGGGCATGATCCTTTCCCTGGAATACTCTCCTCCTTACAACAACCTGAAAGATCAGATGTTTTTCTTTCACAGCCTTTCCTGGGTTCTTGGTTACAAATTTGACCGTCATTAATTTTCTCTCTTTTTCCTTTATTCTTTTTCTTTTTGGAGGTTTTTTGGTGTTCCTGGGGGGGGTCTTTGTGATCACTAATGGCCCAAACAGTAGGAACAGTAAAACAGAGCTGGATCTGGTTAGCCTTAAGTTATGTTGATTGAGTTCTTCAATTAAGTCTTGATAAATGCATATAACTCGTGTTGGCTAAATCAGTTTAACCAAGTCAATTTAAAATAACAGTCAAGGTGAGGAAATGAAGACTCTAGCCTGGATTTGCTACAATGGGTAGGAATGCATGAGCTTTCAAGTGAACTGCTACTCCAATTACCTTGTCTTCAGTGCTGTTTTACTTAGCCTAAGTAATTAGCCTAACTAATTAGGCTAGTGAACATTAGCTTTTAAAAGCATGCTTTTTTTCTTTTCTTTTTTTTCTTTCCCTTTCTCAGATAGGTCCTGGGAGCCTGAAAAAAACAGAACTACATAAAAGGTATCATATTTGTGTGATGTGTAACTGACAGGGTTTGGTGTTGCTGAACATAAATTGCATGGAATTATCAGTTTGTTGTAATTAGTTCATTACTTTCATTGATAAACTGAAACAACCTTTAATTAAAACACAAACCTTCAGAACCCTGGTGTATGTTTTGTTTTCAGAATGACATGTGGACCTTTCCATGAGTATCAATTATGCCTTACATGACTTCCACTGGATCAAAATGGGTTTACTCCACCAATTCACCAGGTGTTAGGATGGGAGGTAGTGCAGGAAGCAATTGGAAGGGCATGAACAGGGCATGCAAATTACTTCTTAGTGTACTTTCGGAAGAAGGGAGTTAACAGGATACAAAAATTAGTGTTTGCTTATGAAGAGAGTGCCAGGAAAAAATAATTAGATTGTCTCCAGTAGTTAAAAGCCTGGTAGTTTTTGTACGCGTCTCTACAATGCTTGTTAACACCCAGTCATTACATAAAGAAATATGTCTTCTGCATCGTCCAGGTCCATTATTTTTTGAAATAATTTCATGAACATATCATCTTCCAAAAAGGCATATTGGTTTATCCAAATTGCCCAGGCAGCTCTGAGCAGAATTCCTGCAAACTTTTTGCTGAAGTCCTGCAAATTTTATGCTACTTCCTTTTGTTTTGGTAGTAGAGGAAATAGTGCTTCACAGGGTTGAACAAAACACATTCTCAGCTTTTAATGCATGGCATTTTGGATGTAGTGGTAGCATTTTACTAAGTACAACAAAAAAGCCACAAAAAAGCTTGACAAGATGATTACACATGCGCACACACACACACACACATATATGTCTCTGTATGATGGATTTGTGCAGGAACGTGATGTTTGTATTGAATGGTCTAACAGTAAGTAGAAAAGAGTTGTAGGCATCTGCAAGGCGTTCTTTTAAAGGTGTATTGCAGTTAATGTTTCAGGCTGGTTGGATTGATTTCTTGGGCAATAGTGTTTCCAAATAACCATTAATAATATGATATTAAAATTAATAAAACACAATAAGGCAGTTTTGACTTCTGTCAGTTCTGTGTTTTGGGACCTTTAAATTTTCCTCGGGAGAAGTGCAAGTTGCTAATTAAGAGTAGTTCTGTTCAGTTTCAGTAAAGTTGTCCTGGAAATTCATGTATCAATACTTACTCTATGTCAGTATTTATTCTGACATAGAAAAAAACACTTCTGTAATGGTTATACACAGCAAACAGTGTACTTGCATATACACTGACAGTTTGGTGGACAGACAAGACATGAATACAGAATTATGCATAATATAATGTGCTATTATAAGTTATTCTGGACGCTGATCCTTTTCTTGTGCTGAGTCATAAGATGTAGGAAAATGATCTTCCTACATTATGAAATAAGAAGTGAATATTGCAAACTTAGGTTCTGTTGTAGCTATATATTCAGTCCTGTAATACCATGCTTACTTTGTCCTGTTTTATAGCATAGACCACAGCTTACTGCACGTTTATTCATCCATGCAGTCAGCTGAATGCAGACTATACGCTCATGTGTTAAACAAATACACCAGCTTTCATTTCATAATGGCTCTAAAAGACTGCTAAGTAGAACTACTATAATGCTATTAATATGCTGCTAATTAGTATTATGTTTTCACAGAACAAAATAAGGAAATGTTAAGACTATGAAATTAATTCAGTTTAACAAATTATTATCTTGAGAACAAAGTAGAAATAGATTATTTTATTCTGATCGTAAAGTAACTTTAATATGCCTTCATATGAAAAGTTTGGGGACAGTGTTTCAGGGAGCTGAAATTTAATACATAAGAGAATTGCGTAACAGTGATACGGAGGCAAGTCTTGTTTTATTTTCTCCCGTTAACTGTGCTGCAAGCACAAGGGAGCTCAAAATATGATTGTACTCTTGTTTAAATGCTTAAAGTATGTGCATTGTCCAATCAATACTATATGAAGCTATTAATAGCTCCAATCTTCAAAAAGGGCAAGAAGGAGGACCCAGGGAACTACAGGCCGGTCAGCCTCACCTCCATCCCGGGAAAGGTGATAGAGCAGCTTATCCTGGAGGTCATCAACAGGCAAGTGGAGGAAAAGAAGGTCATCAGGAGTAGTCAGCATGGATTCACCAAGGGGAAATCATGCCTGACCAATCAGATAGCTTTCTACGATGTCATGACTGGCTGGGTAGATGAGGGGAGAGCCATGGATCTTGTCTACCTAGACTTCAGCAAGGCTTTCGACACTGTCTCCCATAATATCCTCCTAGGGAAGCTGAGGAAGTGTGGGCTGGATGAGTGGTCAGTGCGGTGGATTGAGAACTGTCTGAATGGCAGAACTCAGAGGGTTGTCATCAGCGGCGCTGAGTCTAGTTGCAGGCTGGTAACTAGTGGTGTTCCCCAGGGGTCAGTACTGGGCCCAGTCTTGTTTAACTTCTTCATCAACGACCTGGATGAAGAGTTAGAATGTACCTCAGCAAGTTTGCTGATGACACCAAACTGGGAGGTGTGGTAGATACACCAGAAGGCTGTGCTGCCATTCAGCGTGACCTGGACAGGCTGGAAAGTTGGGCAGAGAGGAACCTGATGAGG
>Ga0065711_1009976_pt1 | contig 29450 bp, 14 predicted proteins | sample Hoacrofraction12_FD_59098 | JGI IMG/M metagenome (GOLD analysis project Ga0065711, IMG submission 59098) | Hoatzin crop microbial communities from Cojedes, Venezuela - Epithelial fraction 12 v2 (version 2) | ecosystem: Host-associated > Birds > Digestive system > Esophagus > Crop | place... | reverse complement strand
TATCTCCAGAGAAGGAGACTCCACAACCTCCCTGGGCAGCCTGTGCCAGTGCTCCGTCACCCTCAGAGGGAAGAAGTTCTTCCTCATGTTCAGCTGGAACTTCCTCTGCTTCAGTTTGTGCCCATTGCCCTTTATCCTGTCACTGGGCACCACTGAAAAGAGTTTGGCCCCATATTTCCTGCCATAACTACATAAATGACAATACTTACCTCTCAGTTGTGTCACTGTGACACCGTGGAGCATCTGGCCCTCTATCTGAGCTGTTAAGTGGACTGTAGATATCTCTGGTTCTATGAAATTATCATTAGAGGAATAAGCACCTGTAAAAATACCTTTCCATATACAGCTGAGAATGCATATTGTTTCGCTCTTTGTATCAGCTATATCACATTTTATTTTTGTACCACTATTACTTTGGTAACATAATTGCATTCCATCAGTCTTCACTCTACGTTGTTATTAATGGCTATCATATAGGCGAGTTAATTTGGACACAGTTATTTCCTTCTAATACAAACAAGATTTGATTAATAAGAAACATTAGGAATATGTAATGTGCCCATTATTACAGTTGTGTATTTGCCAGTGTGTATGGATGTCTGGAAGTGGCATTGTTTGTTTTCACTCATGCATGCGTTTGTTTTGCTTGCATTCAGCATTTTAAATAACAGAAAATTGCTAAAGCAAGGAGGGAAGCAACAGTAAAAAAAAAATCTGTTTAGAGCTGGTGATTAAGTCATGTGAGTCTGTTACACTCCAAGGTATATGTGTAAGTATGGATACTGTGAGAAAGCCCTCTTACTTCCATGGTGGTCTGGAAGTTGAAGGCTGTTCCTTTTCTGAGTTTGCACCAGTGTCAGCAATGGAATATTGATATACTAATGCCAACACTCTGGGGCTGGTGCCTCCTGGTTTGAAAAGGTATCAATGAGTGAGACAGCAATCATAAAAATACATAAATATTTGTCCTGCCTGTTTATGGAAAGCCTGAATTATGAGAAATAAATGGATTACATATATCAAAGAGTGTGCCTGGAGTTGAAGCTGTAATCTATTTCCAGTTCAGCCCACCCCTCTACCTTCATAGCTTTCTAACACAGTTACAGTCAGCCTGCACTGTCTTTATGCTTGGTCTCTGCCCAACTTTTTTTTCTTCCTCTCTCTCCACCTTGTGATACCTAATTTTGATTTGTAGGAGAAGGTAAAACATGCAGAGTTCCTCTTGTGGAAATACTCTAAGTGATTTTTTTGAACAGGAACATTGCTAAGTTTGAAACTTGGCATAAAAATTGTCTGTATGGTTTGGGGGAAGAGGAGGTAAGAACAGGTGCTCTTGACATCCCTTTCCAGTGTGCCTGGTTGGAATCTTCAATAGTTTTAGAAGAGTCTAATGAGGACTTGACCCTACAGCATCATTACATGCTTTCTCACAGCAAGCACTGAACAAACCATGTATAAAAACAAAGCAAAATAAAAAATTGTGAGTATGGAAAGTGACAGGGATTCAAGCAATGCCATGTAGATTTTATGTACGCCACATAGCCTTAAAGGTTCAGGTGAAACAATGATATCCTGTCTCTCTCTGTTGTGAATGTAAAGATACTCCAATATGTGCCACTAGGCACCTATCAGTAGCCAAACTGAGTGCAAAGTTACTGCTAGCTGTTGGTAGGAAAGTCCAGTTTTCTCACCCAGAAAGATGAGAAGGGCTCAGGGAATTCCAGAATTGGGACAATCGAAGCAATATATACTGGAAGATTTGCTTGCAATCTAGTATACATTGCAAGAAGGACCAGTGTACTCAACTGCAATAACCCTTTAGATACCACAAGCTCTGGAACAGTCATTCAGTGTATGCATCAGAATGAAACAAAGATGCTGTATGGGTAAGGGCAAAGATCCAGTTCTCTCCTTACTTCTCAGGAGTCTAACCTTTGTTTGCAAAAGCAGAAATTGAGTCTTCCCTTCTTTATTAAGGTCTTCAGGTGGTCTCAGCTGAAATGTAGCCATCTTTAGGATATTCTCATTCTCCATTCTCAATGCATAAAGTATTTACTTGTGGTTAGTTTTGTTTAGCAGGATGAGACAAACAGCTTCTTGCTTTCAAGGTCTTTTCTCTAATATTTGTTGGTCCATCGACTGCTATCATTCTCATGAGTCTTTATAATCGCCTTCAGACCCTCTACATTTTCAGCCAGAGCTGTTGCTTGGCTAGTGCAGTGCTGTGGGTTTCAAGGTGCAAGCTAATGTATACCTCAGCACCGTGTGTTACGAATCTTTTGATGTGTGATTTGTAGGGTGACAAAAGTTTGCTGCCATTGACCTCCCTTCCTCTTGAAATTCTTGACCATAGTGCTTTAACTGAAGGGTTTGTGGGTTTCGTGGATTTTTTGCTTTTGCGTAATTTGAAGCAAACAGCCTTGACATTTCTGTGAAAGAGATACCAGAGCCAGAAATGACCTGAAACCAGACTGAGGCATGTAAAAGTATTACTTAGAAAAGCTGTTGTCTTTATTGCTTAGTTCTTTATCCCACAATTGGCACATGCAAGCACTTTCAGAGTTTCCTACTCTCAAAATGCAGCAACGTGAGGACCAAAGGTCCCTGTTGAGTAACACCTGCCAGAGTCTGGATGTTCGCCTCAGTATGTTCTCTGCAGCACCAAGGCATGAGACTATCAAGTGTGCAGAGAAGAGTAATAATAAAGGTGTATGTACTAGGCAGTGTGTGAATTCATGATGCGTTATGGAAAATTACAGAGAAATATAGAGGATCAGTTTCCTTGGTGTCTTCTGCTTATTTTGTCCAGATACCAATAAAAAAAAAAAAAAAGAACCTGCTTTTTGCTTGTGTAAATAGGCCAGTAACCGTTGTTTACAAATGCTTTGTGAGACTTGATCAGCCGGATTGGACTGATGAGTTTGGCCCTTTAGGTACACAGAAGTATTATTCTGGGTGCTATTATGTAATTTTCTATGTGATAGTGAATAATTATTCACTATAAATCAAGACATAGTCTTAAGTAAAGAAAAAACTTTTTACCTATGCCTCATTACCAATTAAGGATGGAGAATGGGAATGCCCATTTTGAGCTCATGGATCTTCTGTTGCTAAGCTCAAGATCGTGAGAGTCCTCCTCCTGCTCCTCTTCCTTTCCAACACAAGTTGAGTGGATATGACACTTTCCTGAGAAGCAGGTGGTGTGATTTGAATCCTATTGGAAAGGCAGCTGAATTCCTCTCTTGGCTCTTCTTCCCCTCCTCAGTGGTTTTGCAGAGGGCTCCGAGATCACTTATTGGTCCTGCCCCTGGAGCACATCACAGAAACACCTCTGTGCCCTGACAAGTACCTGGAGTAGCTAGGTACTGCTCTGCTCAGCACCGTCAGGGCTTAAGCTCTTCTCAGCATTGCCAAAAGCAATAGGAGGTGTAGAGCAGAGAGAGAGAGAGATCCCACCCAAAATTTTAATCGATGCAGTTCCTGAGCCGGGTTACCATGTAGCTACCCGCGCAAGTGCTTGTGCTGAGGCAGTGAAGAGATGATGTAGGACAAAATAATGACAAAGAGGGTGAGGCTGATTTTTTTTTCAGCCCATGGCAGGTTCAAGCAGCTATGAAAATGTGACCTTCCTTTGCTGTTAAGGAAACATCTACTACCATTCGCTCCCCAGTGCAATGCTGTCTTGCAAGGTCTTCCAAGCTGTTCCTTGTAGTTTAGAAGCTACCACCAACCCTGAAGAAAGTAAATGCTCTTACTGTAGTCTAGTCCTCGTTGTTCAGTGTACAGCTTTGAGAAGTACAGTGCATCATCAATAAAGAAGATGGAGGATTTATTCTAAAAGTTACAGCACATGGTTCATCCATTTCACCACGGATGATATCCAGGAGTGAGTCTGTTTTGGCTAATCTGCGTAGGCATTTGTACTATGAACATCACTGTGCTGTCTCAATGCTTATGTATCTGTTGTGTGTTAGGGAAGAAACATCTCTAATTTAATTAGTTCAATTTACAGCACGAATGAGTTCAGGATTTATTGTACAATTGATGCGTATTTAAGAGAGACTTAATTATTCATTTCTACATTTGGGTAAGAGTAACGTAGCCTCAATAGAGATACATTCCTGGTAAGTTTATAGGTATTAGTTTCTTCCACTGAGCTGTAGAAAAGTCTGATGAAAGAAAAATCTAATGCAGACACAGTAAGTCACTCTGCTCCCACCTCACACTGGGATTGAGCTCAGAAATGATTAATGTGCTATAGATTTCTATAGCAGGTCAGAAGAAGCAAAGAAAATGATCCACTCGCTCTCATGAGGACACAACAGCTCTGGTGTTTAATATGTTCATCCATGCGCTGGCTGTCTGAAGGATACAAAACAAGAAGCCAAAGAGGCATTTATCTTTATTCTGTGTAAAGGAGGGAGAGGATGACAATTAAATTACATAATGGAAAGGCTAAACCTCTGCAATTTGTATTTGATCTAAAAGCAACTATTATCTAAGAAAAATGGCTCAAACTCTACTTTTAGTGATGTTGTTACTATCCCGTAGTGTTAACTAGGCAGCATGAGTGCAACTGAAGAACCCTTCTCTGTGTTTGTTTCGTTGGGTGTACAGAGCACAATGTTATTGATTAAAGAGAAAATTATAATAATTAAATGGATGGTGTTTGGGATGAAGAGACTGTTTTCTGTTTTCTCCACGCTTCAATTCATGATCTCTCTCTCCTGCTATCTTGGGTGTGTTCTGGCAGCATTTTCCATAAGAAGTTGCTTGGATAGCCTGGATCTTGAAGCAGAACTAGCTTTTCACCTCTGAATTAATGTGCTTCACTTTAGGACAGGCCTGGTTCATAGCTTGTGCTGGGAGAACTGGAAGTGTTCTTGCACCTGTGTGGCAGTCCTTCAGCAGCAAACAGAGGCTTCTGTTTCTGTTGTGCATTTTTTTTCTTCTACAAAGTGATTGTCCACAGGGAATGAACAGCAGCTTATTCTGGGGATACGCTCTTTGTATTTACAAACTTTGTAAGGTAGGTTACTCTGATAAGAGCAGCTCGATGGGTTTTCCTGAGTAATCAATTGTGTTGTAAGCAGACAGGACTTCAGTTCCGTAGATACGGCACTTCAGGACATGGTTTAGCAGGCATGGTGGTGATGGATTGATGGTTAGACTTGTTGGCCTGAGAGGTCTTTTCCAACCTTAATGATTCTATGATTTTATGTCAGATAGCCACAACTGAAATGTACTTTTGGAAATATTTGAAGAAACAATGACTGATCTTTTCTCCAAATACCGAAGTTTGTTTCTCAAACCAAGACACATTAGGCTGTCTAGGCGGTCATTAGTCCTGCAGGTTTATTGGGATGGTTTGAAGTATCTGTCGCTCCGTGCCTCTTTTGCATGATGTTCTCTCTGTTGTAATGATCCCACTCCCCACACCCAGCTCAAATCAGGGATGAGCAAAAGTCTGAAAGCAAAATAAAGCTGTGTGTGAAACATAAGAGGACACAAGTACACAGAAGACTGAAGCAGTCTCAACTTGAAAAGCATTGCAGAGACTGGAAAACCCATTTGGAAAAGCTATTTGCAGGCAGCTCACTTTCCCGTACATTGAAGCCCAGTCAGCAGCCAGGCTGTAGCAAAGCAATGAATCTCCGGAGCTTCTGTGCTGTGTATTCATGTCTGTGCTTGAGAGAGGCTGCCAGCATCAATATTGATTGTGCCGTCCATTCCAAAATACACTCTATATGTCACAGCTTTGTGCCAGTCGAATCAGCTAATATTGAATACAGGGCAAGTGCCAGAGCTCAGTGGCAAGATTTTGCGGGAGGGTTTTATCTGATTATCTGATTTCTCACAGATATTTTCTACGAAAGAAAGACGTTTTGCTTGACCAGTATATGTTAGGGGGTGATGGGAAGGAATTTGGTTTTCAGGGGTTGTTTGTATTTTGGATGAAAATCCATGGAATTTTTCATTTATGAAAAGATGCCCTTTTTGTTATCTTTTTAAAACACAACAAAACACCACCCTCCCAAGTCCCAGATGTTCTTTATATGCTCTGTTTTACATGCCTACTTTTATTCAAACAGTTAAACATAATGTTTCAGTTAACAAAGTTAAGACAAATGCAAAATATATCAAAGGTAGATCTTTGGAAGATGTAATCTTCTTGTCTGTTGCTGCTTTGTTAGTATATAGCTGAAAATCTCCACCTACACAGCATAAATAAATGACGACAATATACAATACATGATCAAAGCTTAGCTATTTCCTCATAAAAAGTGAGATTTGCAGATGTGTTTTGGTTAACATTCCTGTATAGTCTTTATATATATATGATTATACCAAGCAGCCAAGTTTACGTGTGGAAAAAGCTGAGTCTGCATTTTTAGCCTGGGGTCCCTTAGGTTCTAGGAGGTCCTAACAGATGAAGATTTTGCCAACTTTTGCAAATTTAAAGTAATTAATTCCTTTTGCTAGTAAAAAGACACCAGAATGTCACTGTGTTGGTGCTTAGAAATCAAAACTAGACATATTCAGACCAGCAATAATCCCCTTAAATGTTGGGAATTACCTAGTAGATAGCCACTTGCTTCATGGTCATTTGAAATCCTTAAATTGGAACTGGATGTCTTTGTAAAAGTTGAGGTTACAGTAGATATAGAGATTCTGAGTTTAACACTGAAAATACTGAAATTTAACATTACAGGTGATCATCATTCGGTCAACATTTTACTGGCAGGGCAACTGCTACCTTACTCTCTGTAATATGCAAGACGTAAGTGTCATAACAGAGCCTTCTAACAATAGGGTAAGCTTTATTTTAAAGTCCCAGACAGTAGTGTTCCTGCATAATGAGGTAGACAGTAATTTTGAAGGTAATTTTTAAAAGTCAGTTTTTCCCTTTTTTTGTATGGGCAGTGTGCCAGCTTTTTTTAGCACTCAGACTGACAGAATTCCCAGTCACAGTGGTTTGTTACAATATTTTAGTCTGGTTTCCTGCATTACCCTTTGACAGGAGGAGCAGAATTCTTCAACATCTTTTCTGATACCATTATGTATTTGTTTGTTTGTTTATGTTGCAGTTTTATTGGAGATTTCAAGTCAGGAGTGGGGTTTCTCCATGCTGAAAAAAAAAAGAAAAGCCAGAATGCCCAGGATGAGTCTCTGTTTGTAGTGTGATAATTACTTTTTTCCATTGAATGAACAGTCACTGATTTGGCTTCAACCCTGTGGTTTTTTATTGTGGCTCACACAGCTGCTGTATCTTTTTAGTTCCCCAAGATCATACTCCGGTTTGCAAGATACTTCCTTATGGTTCAAGGAGTTTCTGCTGGTGAATTTGAGTTGGTTTATATCAAATTGCTCCCATTCTTTTAATGTAGGATAGCCCAAATCTGATTGAAATGACCCCAATTTTCCATTGCTTGTCATTTGAATGTTACTTGCATCATCACAGTGGCTGAAGTCTACCTCTAACTTATTTGGAAAGAGCTCATGACTGTCTGACTCGCTCCTCTTTCCTGTGTTTTAGGAAAGATAGTGCTACTCCCTCTTCTTTTTTTTTTTTGTTCAGAATAAAACATTTCTTTACTTCCTTCATTGCATTTGACATCACAGAAATTTCATAATCTTCCGTAACCTAAAAGATTAATATTTTTTCTGTCTACTATTAATAATAAAATAAGGCGATGAAGTGCAAGTATCTTCAGTCTTTCACAGAAACATGTCTATTTCCCTTCAACGTTCCATCCTGCTCAACTCTTTCTAGATTTGTGGCATATAGGAGCATATTTCACCTTTCTGCTTCTAGTTTTTTTTTTAATTAGGGCTGCCGTAGTCTGTGAATAACCTGTGTATCAGAGTATATAATTTCTTTCTTGATTGTATGTATGTGTAAGAGAGGGAGGCAATGCTACAATCTGTTCACTGGCATTTCTGACAGAGTAAAAGAAGGCAACACCAGGCTGCGATGAAGTTAGAGCACGTGTATCTCTGCGTGAGAAAATAGTGAATTTATTGAGAGAATAGCTCTGTATTTGACAGGTAATTAAAAAAAAAGAGAAAGAAAAAGCTGGGTGTAACATTTCGGAGAGGGAGGTTTGGGTGTGGATTTTTTTTCTTTTGTCTTGTATCTCCCCCCACCCCCCCATACTGAAGGAAAGTGTTCCTGGGAAGTGTTCTTGCACCACTTCATGGTGAACTCGGAAGACACCTCAGAGCTGGAGTTTCAGGTCGTGGAAACAGCCTCAACTCACATGCTTTCAAGGTTTGGTCAGCTCTTCTCATCTGGCTGTCAGGATTTCAGCAGATCTGTTCCGCAGGAACATTTAGCTTCTTTTTGAACACTGCAGTGCAATATATTCACTGTGCTGTCCTGGTTTATTTCTTTTAAACAAATTCTCTTTTCATGTTTGTGATAGGTTAGTCATCATGAGAAAATGATCTCTGATGTTTGTTGATCAAGCATGTATGCTCCAGAGGAAAGGGAACTTGATGCTGTCACGTTATTTTTGTTTGTTGGGAAATACACGCCTTGGTTATTATCAGATGTGTGGTACCCAGGGTTGTGTTACTATTTAGTCATTCACTTTGCCATACCAGAGGATAAAGCCAAACTAATATCTTTAAAAAATAAGAAGAAAGAGCCTTTTTCTTTCCCTTTTTCTGGTGCTCCTCTAGCAGACAGCTAGCCATTGAAATGAGTTGAGTTTATGGATGGCTGCAGAAGCTGCCTTCCTTCGCACCCTATAGATATCCATCAGCNGCTCAGCAGCGTTTTGCTGCAGCGGCAGGGGAGCGGCTGATCGGGCCCGTGCCGGGGGAGTGCTGTGCTGGGATGGAGAGGGCCAGGGCTGCNTCTTTCTGTGGGCTTGGCAATGCGCTGGGACAAGAAGGCTGTTTGGAACCTGAGCAGTCAGAGGCAGATTACATGAGTAACCGCCCCCAGCAAACACACACGTTAAAAGCCTTGGAGGTTCAATAATGCAACTAAATGTACTTTCCTGCTGTTTGGTTGTTCTTGTGTATTTTAAGGCCGAAAAATGCTCATGGCAAAAATGAAGTACCTGTTAAAAAATTTGCACGCTGTACTTAATGTAATCAGACTTTCCTTACATCACAGCAACTGAATATGTAACAATACTCTCTGTTTTTTTCATCTCCAAATCACTTTCAAGTGTAGAATCAATCATCGTGCCGCTCTGCTGCTCTGGGTACTTTGCTCCAATTGCTAAAGAGAATATTGTAGTAAATAAACAATGTTAAGAGCTTGCTTAGCATACAAAAGGAAAGGCAGTCACACTTGAAAAATGAAGAAAATTCTTCTAAGTAGAATTTGGTATTTCGTGCATTGATACAGATTTGACTCAGGAGATGAGAAGTCTCTAGACCATCCCCCAGTTTTTCTCTGAAATTACCTTATTTTGACTGATGAGCTGAAATGAGTAGTGTTGCTGTATAAGGCAGTCAGTACAGAGTGATTCTTGCTTTGGAAGCATATTTGTGTTGCACATACGTCCAGCCCTGTTCTTTCCCTCTTCCATCCCAGGCTTTTTTGCTATGCATTCCGGAATAGCTAAGCATACTCTGACAGCCAGGTGAATATATATAGTGCTAATAAAAAACAATATCTTAGCTATCAGTCTTCTGAGATGGAGAGATACCTGTAGTAGCACAGTCCTCAGAGTTACCTTCAAAGTCTACCATGTCATCTGCGGAAAAATAAGCTTCAAGCTTGCAGCTGTGTGATCAGCCCATAAAACTGTGCAGCCAAAAATTCTGGGTAAGCGATCAGAGACCTTTCTCCCTCATTGCTTTCATCAGTGCTCCCACTTCACTTCTCCTAGGGCCAGCAGAGTCCAGCCCAGCCTGACCTGGGAGCGGGTGTGTGTGTATCTGCACCTTACCTGCTCTCTGCCTGCAGCCTTAGGGCATCCCCGACACCTTTCAGATCTCAATAGCCCTTAACCTCCAACATGTGTTGCCCTCCCAAACATGTTTTATCTGTAGCATTTTGCACCCAAACCCCTACTCACCAGCTCCTGCCCTGCACCATCTTCCCAGGCTCACGCTGTTTGCTGACAAACTGACGCTCAGCCTCCTGTCAGGACTCCTTTGCCATCCACTGCTGCCGAAGATGTCTTACAGTACTGGCCCAGCCCCGCAGTTTGTGCTCTGCCTGCCTTTCTCCTTCTGCAGTTTGTCTGGTGGCAAAGAGCAGAAATGTGTCTGCATTCAGGGGGCTGCTTCTTCATCCTGGTAAATCACAGGCTGACCACCACTGCTGTGAGTCTTCATGAACAACCCACTGGTAAATAAAAAAAAAAAGTAGCAATGGAGCAAAGGTGTTTTGCAAACTTCAGCATAAGAGAGACCTGACAGTTTAGGTAACATATGGGAAGTAATCATGGATTAGAAGCACTTGGAGAATTTCTTCCTAGTGAACTGGAAATTTTAATCTATTGAATGAAACGGTATGGTGCTACTGACTGGCTAGCATGATCTGAAATTGGATTCTGATACATTCAGTATGGGAATACTGGAATTGCCATAATCCATGAGTGTTGTTATGTCCTGAGCTTGCTGCCAGTAACTTGAGGTATGTCCACGGGATTGCATTGTAGCAACTGTCCAGCTTTCTAAAGATAAATTATTTGGCTCTTTCAACAGAACTACTAGATGATTAAGTCTTCCAACAAACTACAGTCCATTTTGGATTTCTCTAACAGCTAACATTTTGTGGGTTTTAAATGTAAAGTAGGAGGCAATCCATTGTCTAGCTGATGAGTACTATAGGCATAAATAATCAGTTTTCATCAGAATGTCAAAAAATGTGTGAAGAATCTGGAAGTGGCAGGATGGTGAAGAAAGGCAAGATTCTGTGAGTACCCTCTAAATAATAAACTAAATTTTCAGGAAATTCCTTCAAACTTTTCATAACAGACATGTAACAATTCTGTGTTTTTCCCTTACAGCATCAGCAAATCATGAACTAATGTTTTTGCCAGTGCTGTTGCTGCAGATGACGAATATATTCAGAAAGGAATCTGTTATGCTTAAACATAGGAGGAAGCATTGTAAATTCTCAGCCATGATTTTCTGTTATTTGTACAGAAATAAATTAGGCGTTAATTCTTTAGTCCATATTCTGCTCTTATTTCTATCACTTTCACATCCGCACAAATCTGCTAATTTCAGTTCACGTACTCCTGAATTATACTGATATAGCCGAGGACATAGTCTGTCCCAGTGAGTGCAAAGTAAACAAAGAAAAATAGGTAATTAAAGATATCAAGGACATATAGGAGACACAAACTCTGGTGAGAATCCATCAAATGCGTCAGGACAGACAGTGAAAAATCATGGTATCTAGATGACAGCCAGAAGTGAAATAGAAAGCAGAACAGGAGTAGTTTTTCTAAAACATGTTGGAAAAAATGCCTGTGTGAAAGATAGTAGCTGCGAATACATTGGAGATACCAACTGCAAAAAGCCAAGAAAACAGGCTAAGGTCATAATAAGAGGAAATAAAAAAATTGGGTGCATATCCTGGAGATCAAGTTATAGATACTTGAATGAAAAAGGGAAAGAGAAAAAAGAGAGTAACTATAAACTGTCTTTTACTAAAAAATTTCATGTGGGTGGCTGAAAACCAGTATGAATTTCAGAGAAATTTAACAGATCAGTGAGAGCAAAGCTTTTTTTAGCCTGATTGAATGCAAAACCAAGAAGAAAATCTGAGCCAAGCCGAAGAAACATAGGTAATGAGAAATGTTTTAGGGAATTGCATACTAAAGATGAAGCAAAAGGCACAGCACAAAACCACCTGCTAACAGTCTTCAGTGAACACTCGTTCTGCTGCTGGAGTTGTCAGCAATCGCAAAGAAATCTTTACAGTGTTTGTAAAATGTAGAACCAGTGAACCTTGCAGAAAGAAATAAAAGATATACAGGTAATTGTGCAGTTCTCTTTAATGTTAGTACAAACCTTCAGGAGAAAAGCTGTAAATTTGAAGAGGCGCTCAGAAGATGCTGAAGGTCTTAAAATCTAGAATTATGAAGATTTATGATTAATGCCTTTTTACCTCCCCACCTTATTCTGAGATTTTGATGATTCTTTGAGGCAGGAATGTTAGATTAACCATGCAACACTAGATTCAATAAGCTGTAAACCAGAAAGTGGAGGCAGTTTTGAATTAAGGGAAAAGGCTGCAGTGGAAAACATCATTGCACAGATATGGTAACCAGGAAAGAACACTACAGGGTCACACCTTATAGTGACAAAGAGTCACACAGAATATCGAATATGGTTATTTGACATGTATATTGACTTAGTGTGGGTTTTTAAAAAACAAAAGACTCCATTTTTGTAGCCTGTTTGTAGATACAGGGAAGAGGGGCTTATACTGAGTGTAACACAGGCAAATAAAGCAGTACTGGATTGTGCAGGCGTGTTGGTGTGGGGTGTATGTTTATTCATCCTTCTGAGCAGGTGTGAGACTTATTCTGGTCATTCCCTTCAATCTCTTCTGGCTCTTGTCATGATTAATAACACTTGATTTTTGGAAGGATAGTTGCAGATGTATAATGATGCTTTCCAGCAAATTTCAGGGTTTATCAGTCTTTCTCAGAGGTGAACTATAGATGTAATATCAGAGGAGGGTCTGCTATAAGGAAAAGAATGATTCAAAAATCCAGAACATGGTCTGTTGGCAGCTGGTTCTTGAGGCCCCTGCTTGTCCTCTTGCTGTTGTGTTATACTTCACTTTCTGGATTCATCTCATGCTGCATCAGATGTTGCCATCACTTTCTCTTCAGCTACTAATGTAATATGGCTCAGCTTGTAACAGTCCAGCTCACATGTTCTAGATCTCTTAATCATCCAGTATTTAATCAGAATCTGTTTTGGTCCTCAAAGGTCTGAAAAGTAGTGTACAGTGAGCAGAGGGCATTTCTTCATTAGCATTTTAGTTGGCATCAAAGTATGCCTTGGAAGCAAGTCTCCCAGTTTTCTCCAGTTACTGCGCTGTTGTTTGCATTGAAGAGCAGGTGAAATGGGTTGATTCCTTATTGATGAAAGGAGAAAAGAGACGTGCTTTGAGATACGTGTACCTAATAACCAAGAGATCAGTTCAGGGGATCAGACTGGAGCTAATCTGAAGCAAAGTGTGGACTTCATGTGCAGACCAGATGTAGTATCCACAGCGTGAACTACTCCATTCTGCAGATCCACTTCTCGGGCACCGTGCTGCTTGTGGATGTAGATGTCAGAATCTGTGCTGTCAGAGGCTGGTGGTATACGTTCTTTCCTTCCGTGACATACATCTGCAAACCTGCTTGTGCAAACGGCAACTGGTGAAGGGCCCAGTCTTTCCGCTGTCACCTAACATAGTGCTTTTCGGCCTTCAGATGTTCTCAACCCACTGTTAAGAAGCAATGCATTAAACCATCATTTGCATTTTGTTAACTAATTGCAGGGTTCTGACATTAAACAAGTGCGTGCAGCCTCCAAACTGGTGCTAAGGTCTTGGTTTCCTTTTAACCATCCACTGTAAAGCAGTGGCAGCCTTAGTGTCTCAGTGTGGTTAACCATAATTTTCTGATGACTAGATAAACTGGGAAATTTAGGAGAGTCTCATACAGGCCAGATTTTTCTAGTCCTCAAGCTAATATTACAGTTTTCTGGGGTATTTTTCATTTGGCTGGAGTTTTGTCCCTTGATTTCAGGTTGCAGTTTCCCTCACAAACACTTGTCAAAATACTTTTGTGAAAATGAGCTCACCTCTGTTCAATATTCTACCAGCTCATATGAGGTTTGACTGAGCTGACAAGTGCCTTAACAATATTCCTGGAATCTGCCAAAATACAATTTCAGAAACGACAATGCCAAGCAAGGTGATAATCTAAATGAATGTCACTGCAGCCGAGCATTCACATTCCTGACTTTCTTTAATTCAGTTAGAACCAGGCAAGTCCCCAGCTGTTTGTTCCTTAGTAATTGTAAAAGTTTCTGGTTTGTGGTTCCCTGTACACATGTTTGTAATTCATGTTTGATAGTTAGCTTATAACAAATCTAACACATTTCGGATTGTTCCTTAATAAGGGGGTGAACAATGGGAATGACCTTAATGCAGAAGTACGAAGAAGAATGCACAACTACTAAGACGTAGCTTCAGTGCAGGAAATGCTGTTTCAATTAGCTGTTCCAATTCCATTGGATCTTCTAAAAAGTGAGCAAGCACTTCTTTCCCAGCTGCTTCTCCAGCGGCTCACCTTTGTAGGACACAACAGCAGGGAATTTTGCCTTCAGTGGAAGCAGAAGGGAGCTAAAAGTCAGGGAAAAGGTGATGCTTGAGTGATGTGAGGATAATGCTAAATCTGTGTATGTCTGCAACAAGTGAGATCAAACCATTTCAGGACATCTTTCTTGGAGGGTAGATTTCCATCTCGTTTCTTTCACCAAAATCTGTTGTGATGAACTCCTCTCTACGCCCGTTCTCATATATATTGAAACACATAAAAGTGTGACTCTGGATCTCAGCTCTTGGCTTGGGTGAATACTGGTGTTTATTAAAGAAATGTGCATTATTAATTTACAAGTAAAACATCTTATTTTGCTGGAGATTCTTGGAGCTTTCCACTGCTTGTGACACTCATGAGTAGAATCATAGAATAGTTTGGGCTGAAAGGGTTCTTTAAAGATCATCTAGTCCAAACCCCCGGCCATGGGCAAGGGAGATCTTAAGCTGGAATAAAGTTGAAGCTTTCAGTTAGCAGCATGAAGAATTGTTTATGAAGAGCACTTGAGGCATATCTTCATTCATTAGGTCACTAAAGACAGAAAGGAACAAAAATTTAATTTATTTTTTTTTTTCCCCACAACTGGGTAGATTAATTGTAAAGCATCTGCCTCAAACGTTTCCGTACTGCAGTCCACGGAGCCAAGAAAAGGGTTGGTTTAAAACGTGTATGGTGTTGAACAGAAAGCAAAAGAGTATTATAAGAATATGAGCTTAATGTTGAGGTTTACTTACTGTAATCTTAATAGATGTGTGAAATTCATAGTAAATGTCTGTATGTGTGCCTGTGTTGGAGGGAGGGTTCAAGTAGAGCGTGTTTCTGGAGTTCCTCAGCACATTTACTTAACAATTCTATATTCTGTAGATGCATCTGCTCTCTAAGATACATATTTCCTCTGATTTTACATCTCTAAGGTTTGGAGATTAGTTACACTGCATGTTTGAGCTATTTTCTCAGTTGTTAGAATTAAATAGCTAGTAGTACTAGACCTCAGGTGTAAAATTACTGCTGATCAAAATTCAAATGTTCTCTTGTGCCGAAAGTCTTTATGACCTTCAGTTCTCTTCAGATGTCTCTCAGTGCTGGTTTTTTCAACTTCTGTTCTTTGTTAAAATGCCATTTTGATTTGCTTTAGACCCATTTCATGATTTAATCCCTTTAATGGTGAGCAGCTGTAATGTCCAGAGATCAGGAACATAACTTCTATTTACAGCAGAACAGTTCAACAATGCCTTTTTGCGATCGGGAAGCTATATATTCTCTTGAGCCACGACCGATTGGTTAGAAGGTTCCTGAGACTGTAAAATAAGGTTTTTCTACATCTTACTTTCTCGTGTCATTGTTCATTCCATGCCGTGCCGCGCTGCATACTGACCTTTTATCACTGACGCACAGAGGCGCGTGTTCTGGCACCTTCAAGAGTGCATTCTGTCTCCCTACAGGAGACCCTTTCAGATGTCTGTCCTTAATTCAAGAAGCATGATACTGTAAAAAATGAAAGGTCACTTAGTTTTCTCAGTTTGGTCAGAAGAACTTAGCTTGAATGTTGCGTTATCATCATCATCACACCTATGGAAGCTTAACACAATATATATTTGATATTTTTAATTTATCCTTTTCTGTGCAGCTCTGAACATGTGTCAATAATTGACAATGTGCACACTGAATATTGTTTCAGGAGTGTGTACTGTGTGAAATTCCCTACGTACACAATTAAGAATATTAAATGATGAGTCAAGAGCCAATAAATAAAACGTTCAAAGTTTCTGAAATCACATAGCACTAGCATATCATGTTTGAATCTTTCTGCTCACTTGTTTGTCATGATTCTGAAGCAGAAAGGAAATATAGTCTGAGTATAGCTGACATAGTGATGTTTGTTAGTATATCGACTTGTAACTGATAAAATGATGTAGTATCTGCGACAGTATTGTTGGGGTGAGTAGTTCTGGGCCTAGTGTGTAGGGTATGAGGGGCCACCATCTTCCTCCTTGAGGGGGAGATACTGAGATGGTTGTGGTGGACTAATGGAGTAAAATCTTTATCCAGTAATAACAATTCTGCCTTTGCTACCTAGGACCTTTGCAAATAGAGTTGTGCAGATTAAGCTATTAGATCATCTTTTTCATTGCAAATGCAAGTGGAACTCTAGTTTGGCTTTTGTGACTTAAAATGTTCAGCATGGTTCTGAAGTTGCCTTTGGACGGTGTTCCGTGGACTCCTTGAGAACAAATTATGCGCAGCTTGGGCAGTCAGGTGTTGTCTTCTGCTAAAATTAAATAGGATCAGTGCATATGGAAATCTTTGTACTGTGGACGCTAACGCCCTCGGCATTTAAATCCCACTGGAGCCATTACTGCAGTTGAGCTATCCTTTGCCTGAACCAGAATATTTTGTTTCTTTGGCCTTCTTATCTTACTTTTTTCTCTCTTTTTTTTTTAATTGATTATTTTAGCTTAATCTTTTGAAATACCATTCCAGCAAAAACTGTTTCTCTCCAAAATACCGGGGCTTCAACCAACTGGCAAGTAGCAATCATTTATGAAAGGTAACTTTTGAATACTCTTAGTTTACAACCAACACAAGAGATTAGTTTCTTAATATTCAGAATAATGTGGTTTATTTCATCAGTTTAATAGATTCATGAGTTACAGTCAGTAAAGTGTTACATTCGTGTACCTCCTGTGATTTCTCAGGACACGGGTAGAGATAACATGAGTCTGTCAATAACAAAACAGAGTCATAAGGGACTTGACTTGAGTCCATCAGCCCCAACTGATATGGAAAACCTCATCACGTGATAACTTTTATAAACTCATCAAGGTATTTAAAATAGCCTGTTATATGTCTAAGTTGTTGGTGATAAACGACGTGAGGAGGGCTTTCTTGAGGGAGGACAGGATTTCTGTTTGCAGCAGCTGCTGCAGGTATTTAGCTGTTTTGCTTCCGTTAAGCTTGCTGTTGGTTTTGTGTAGTGATTTTTGAAGTTGTGTTCTTTTTTTTTTTTTTGAGAACGGATAAAATGCCAGAGGCAATTAACAAAATGATATTATAAACTGGAATGGAAACCACACATTTGCAATGGCTCATAGGGTTTCTGATCTGAAAATGTGTACAAATGTCTCACACAGCCAGCAACTGGTTATTTCATAGACTAGTTGACCATGACTGCTTTTTCCTTATGCAGTTGTAAGAATTTTCAAATACTGGCTAAAACTGGCTAAAGGGCTGCAAAGTTGTCCTTTTCAACAGCAGCATGGCTAGTTTGGTTTCACCTTTTGCAAAGGTTTTTCTCAACAATACTCAGAGCTAGATTTTCCTTGAAGCTACAAATGAAGTAAAAACACAGGCATGTGTGCTCCCAAGGGGAGTTCAGTGCTCACAACTCAATATAATTCATACAGTCTCATTCCAGTCATTAGTTGTGCATTTAAAGAAGTAATTTTAAAGACTTAGGACATGGTAACTAGTTTAACTGTCTCTATAGATCTCAGAAAATTGTGTCACTAAATACCAGTTAGATAAGTTGATTTTATTCAACTGCTGTTTTTTCCCTTGTATGTTTTAATCACTGGGATTTTTATATCTAAGTGGAATATCAGTATGATTTTATTCATAACTTTCGTTTTGTAGCTTTGGTATTAAAAGAAGTATCACTTTACCTCATCATGAGATTACCATAATGGTAAATTTAAGAAAACAAATCACATAATTCAAAGCAGATTTCTGAAGACTTCTTGTAAAATAAAGCAAGAAATAACTTGATGTATTCGATCATTATGCAAATTGTCATTCACTGTACAGCAGGTCTCATGTGTGAAAGCAGTGGTGGCATTAGGATCCTTTTGTGTGTATGTTGTTCTCCAGATACAACCCCCAGATGTTCAGCTGAAAAGGGCCAGTGAATATGTCACAAACGGCTACTGCAAAGGTACTCTCAGAGCAACAAGGATTCTGAAAGTGAAGTCAGTATTGCCAATGGCTTTATAACCTTCAAGCTTAATGTGTTTGGCTTTCAAACTGCCTGAAAACAATTGCTTTCCAAGTCTGTCATTTCAGCCTTTGAATGGAAATTAAGATGTGGAAAGAGTTTAGTAGCTCTCCTTTCAAGGTATGTTTCAAGTATTACACCTATTGAGAATATGATTTATTAACAATACTATTCTCTATAGACAGAGAACCTGCAGGGGGCCATTCTTCACCAATATTCACAATAAGAATACTAGATAAAGGCACAGTGGTGTTTGATAAGTGGAAAACAAGCAACTGATCGTGTGAAAAAATGACAGTAGGCCAGCTTCTGCACTTGTGCGTCTTCGGTTCAGGCAGCAGGCACTCATGTTGTTCTTGTGCGTTACCTGGAACTGTATAAGGATCACCAGATTCGGCGAGTTAGCCTGTCTACCCCGTTGCTAATTCATGCATAGTGTTAGTTCAGAGATCAGAAATAATGGTTTTTTAAGGAATTCTACTTGGAAAGAGAGGGAATGTGTTTCTGTAATCTCGGGCTCTGCTGCTCGCTGCCTGTTCGAGTAGGTGCTGCTCAGTTTGTGGGAGCTGGCGATTCCCAGCGCTGCTTCNGTCTNTGCTCCGTGCCGAAGCTGCTGCACGATTTAANTAGTTCTTCACAGGTCAAACTGAGGACCTGNACAAAGCTCATAGGGAAGAGGGCGTGTGTATTTTTTAGCTAAGAAGTAAAAAATCCATTGGTCTTGACGGTATTTTCCTAATCCTTTGAAGGCAGTGTAACTCCATTGACTTGCGTCTGTTCTGTGGCAGACTTCCGTGTTCTAACTGGGCTGTATAAATTCCATGGCACATAATACAAGTGCCAAGTGTCGTTTTATCAGAGGGACCTCTCAAGCTTGTTTTACTGAAATATATTAGTTCTCTGGCTTTGCTACCCTGTACCACGCTGCTTGGGCTTGGCTCCATGGGTGGGAACTCCTCGGTAGCGAGCCCACAAACAGCCACTGTGATCTGAACCTCTCGCTGGCTTTGCAGCTTCAGTCCTCTTTGTCCAAGAACTCTGGTGCTGTCCTCTTCCTTTTACTTGTCTCCTGTTTGCCACCTGCACCTTCCCTCCCACACAGTCCTGTTTCTGAAGGAGTGGTTTTAAATGTACCGTCTAGTGCTGGGAACCCTGACTGAAGTTCAGAAGCTAAATCAATCACGTTTGTTGTGGGAGATGTATGCGGAATTTTGGTTAAGTAGAGATTTGCATAAACATGCTGTAGGTAGCAGGGTATAATCAGAGAGTAACCTAAGAAATCAGCATCAAGTGCTTGTGACCAAATGCTGGAGAGGGTAGGACCTTACATGTTTGTTTAGGGGTCAGTAACTATTGAGCTTCCCTGCAGAGTGCCCCAGGATCTGATTGCCTGAGGAAATTGTTTCAGCTGAGATGGTAAGTCATCACTAGGATACTTTTCATCCTCAGGCCTTGTTAGAAGTATTCACTGCCTGTCTTTCCTCCGTCCTAATTCCTCCCTCCCTTCGCCGTCTATCTGGTAGCCACAGTGGAGGCCGTTTGCAAAGGTCATGGATGGGGAACTTGTAACTGGAGCAAAAATGCATTGAACGTGACTCTGCAGAGCCTCTAAGACAGTTCTGTGTGGCTGAGGCACTGTAGCTAGTGGGTGTGTATTGTTAATTTGCAACATAAGCAACTGAGTGAGGCTCTGTTTTTCAGTCTGGTCTTGGAGTTGTAGCATCTGTGACAGTAGGGCACATCCAGCACAGCAAGGATCAGTGAGCCCATACCTTGGGAGATTCCGGAGTTTTACCTTTCTGGGCTTGGGAGAGCTTTACAGCTTGCAGCGTAACCTGCTGGGGCTGGTGGGACATACTAAAGTGTGAAAACATTGATGAAAGTAAAGTTGCTAAGAATTATTTAACTCTAGGCAGGGATAAGAGACTTTCCAGTGCATGCTAATGAGAGGAAAAGTTCAGGCAGAAGTGATAATGTGTTTCTAAAGTTAGTCTATTAGAAGGACCAGCAAAGAATAATCAAACTAAGGCGCTTTTTTTTTTCTGTTTTAATTATTTCAGCACAAGCTAGCACAGACAGTTGTGTTTTGTTCCAGCCACCCAAATATATCAGCTGTGCATGCTGGCACAGGGCTGTGCGAACGTGGCTCGACGGCTCCTGGCTCCCAGCTGGCCCTCCTGCTGGAAGCTCAGGCAGTCGATGAGCATCTGTTCGCCCTCCACGTTGTAGACACACCCTCTGGCTTCATTCTTAAGGACAAATAAAGAGTGGGTTGGGTTTTATAAGAAATATTTTAAATTCTTACTATATTCTTCTTTTTATTGAAAAAAAAAAAACCAACCACAAAAAAACCAATAGAGCAGCTGTGGAAGGTTTTGGTGTAAAAGGCAGTATGATTGAGTTCTAAAGAATGAGAATTCTTATTCTGGCTGACATGGGCTCAGTGGTAGCTTATTTTTCAATTATTTTTCAACTTTTTGTTATTTCTGAAATTTTTGCCACCCCAATGAATTACTGTGACTATGGATAAAGAAAGCATATGCTGAAAGTTTTGCCTACAACTTTCTTAGTATTGCCTATGGAGACTTCTGGAAAAACCTTACAGTAAAACAGGGGTGCAACGCTTATTTCCTAATATAGCACAAAAAGCCCCAACAACCAACCAAAAAGCCTTTTAATTTATGAAAAGAAGAGAGTGGGCCACATTAAGCAGAAGAAATTCTTTTGCATGTTAGTGGTAGCTGAAGAAAAAGTACATGTACTGAGAATTTGAGTCTTACAGGACACTGAGATTGTAATACATGGTCAAGGATCTTTTCTATGCCATACATATCTGAGGACTTATTTGGATATGTATTTATCTATTTTATACTGCTAGTAATAAACAAATATTAATGTATGTAGCATTATATACGAGTCTGTTGTGAACCCGTTAAGCCAGCCTTGCTTTCATTCTAGGTTAAAGCATTTCATTATGTTTTTATTAATGACTTAGCTACAGTGTTCTAGACAGATCCTGACATCCTCAGGCCTTTCATTACGTGTGGTACTGCTTCAGTCTGCAGTGGTTTCTTCCAGCTTTTCACCACTTAATGATCTGAGCTCTTTAAGCAAACCCCTACACTCCTGGCCTTTCTGGGAAATTTATCAGTAAACCTTTCAAAGGTTCCCCCTACCAAATTTCAGATGAATTTCAGCACAAGCACTACTGATTCACGAAGCAGAAGCCTCCTGTTTGGATGCATATTCTCTGATTCCCGGGAGAGCGAGCAAGAGAGCTCGGAGGGGGTTAGAGACGTCTGAACATGCTCAGGAGTTGGGAGTCAGCTCTTGACACTAATGTGGAGCCCGGACACTAGCAACCACTGGGAAGTCTTTATTCACTGAAGTACTCAGTGGGCAAAAATATTTTCTCTTCCTCTTAAATAAATAAATAACTAATATGTAATTTGCTGACACAAACTATTTGCTTAAAACAGGCACTAGGCCTTGGGGAGATATTTATGTTACAGGGTAGATTGACTTCAGCAGGCAGCAGCTGGTGCTTCCACACTGCTCGGTGTTGGAATGATCTTTTGTACTGCAAGGTAGAGAGGCTGAAAATGCAGCTGCATCTTTCTGGAGCTAATTTTAAAAAAGCAATGAGCTGGCAATTACCACTTTTCCCAGCTGGTCTTTATGAGGGTAAAAGGTTTAATCATAGTTCGAGGGTGGAAGAGGAAAATACTAAGCAGGCTGCAAACCAGTGTTAATGAACATCCCTCCTGGAGATATTTAGAAATTTAAGCTCTTGTTGGCTGGGAGGAGCTGGGAATGAAGATTGCCTCTGAAAGGTTCCCTGACAGTCCTTGGGTTACCTCCAGTCCTTTGTGCACGCATTCCCTCAGGAAGGCTCTGTGGGGAGGGGGTCGGGATGGCCATGTAGCATCCAGGCTCGTCCAGCGCAGCGGGATCTTCCCAGATCAGCCTTGAGCTGAGCTCATTTGGAAAGGTGCAAAATGAGGGGGGATTTCTCTGGAGTGGTTTCAGTCAGCATCTCGTTTCTGCTTGATTCACACAAACAACTTACAAGCTCGATTAATGCTACAAAATATAAATATTTATGCACCCATTTAGCTAATGTTTGGCTCTATTTATAAACAAGAGCATCTTGCAAGAGCTTCTTTTTGACAAATAAATAAAGTAAGTGTAGAGAATGCCTGTGTGTTAAATTAACCATGCTTCATTAACTCTTCCAAAATATCAAGTCTTAGGTAATAATTAAACCAAAAAGTGACATTAGACAGGGTTTGGTGGGAACAACTGAAGTACTTCAACTTGAGGACAACGAGAAGCTGTTGTTTACTTTCTTAGCTGGTGGTGGGAAAAGAGGATAAATATCTTTTACCATCAATTTCAGTTTTTTTAACTAGTGCTATGGAGGCTAATAAGAGAAAGAGCAGTCACATGTTAATGTACTGGGCTGGGGGTCAACTGCTATTTGCCAGCTTTTCTGACACGACTGACAGGAAATTGTGTCAGGTCCAGGTCAAGGTTTGATTTTTGCAAATCAGAACCTGGTCTGTGATGAAGGAGATTGTAGATAATTCTACCTGTAAGAAGATAAGAAAGCTTTTGTGAGCTTTTAAACTAGCACTTTTTAATATACCCTTTGCATTCTTAGTTTACCAAATGATCATTCTCTTGATTGACTTTGTTGATGGCGTATCAATCTAAGTTGGCTGGCTTTGACACCTGCGTATTAAATGATAAAAGAATATTTTGCTCTTGTTAAGAAACAATTTATTACGCATGATACAGAAAAATGGATTTAAATCGCTTCAAAACGTGTTTCATCTCATCTCTTGATTGCTCAAATCAAATAATAAAAATGCAATAAAGCACCGAGGCTGGAGTCTAGCAATTTATACTTGCTTTTCTAAAATTTTTTCATATGTTATGATCATAACTCCTTTCTCAGTTAAATTTCCTGAGGCTAAAATCTTGAAGTAGGATTCCATGATGCTAAGTGATGAGCAGATACAACACTGAAAAGAGAGCTCCGTCCCAAGTCTTGCAGTTGAATTAGGACAGGGGATGTCAGAAGTGAGCTGTTCTCTGGGTGAGGGATGCCCTCGGGTTCCCTGCCATGCTGTCCCAGGCGACTGTCTGTCCTAGGCGGGCAGGAGACTGTATGAGGGAGCAGAAAGGCATCTTGCCAAAGGCCTCATCCTGCATGCAATGAGAACCAAACTCAAGATTTCTGCAAGAATAGGGCTGGGGCCACTGTGACAAGAGTCAGAGTGATTTTCCTGGAAGTGGAAGCTGAGTATTTACCTGTGATGTGAGACTCTGAGTTGGTCGGGGACCTGGAGTCGCAGGACTTGCAGTAAAACTCTGTACCGTTCCCTTACGTGTGTTTGTGCTCTGCAAGAGGAATGGGCAACTTCTAGAGTTTGGGGTTCACATCTATTCCTGGTGTGTGCAGGGGCCAGCCGATATAACACTGGGTAGAGCTAAGGGAGGCAGATACAGGCTTGGTTTGCAGTATCAATCCTTCTCTTTTCATGCATGGTTTTAGGTCTGCGGAGTTCCTTCAGTTAATTAAAAGATTGACTTAGTCATATGCAGCCACTGAACCATAGGCAAAACCTTCGAAGTGTGAATTCTGTGTGAGGAGAAAGATATTTTTAAATATTTGTTCATCAAAAATATTTCTCAGTTGCTGTCATCTGTTCTATTAAAATGGATCCACGCCTGCTTTTGCCTTCCCTTCAAAGTCCATCAAATAAATAGTCTTTAAAGGCAGCTAGGAAAAAAAAATTCTCTCATATCAGGTATGTAACAGCTGAGTATGTGGAAAAACACTTTCTGGTGGTTTTTGTCAGCCAAAAGGAAAGGCAAGTGCCTTTTTTTGGTGCTCTAGGAGAGAGGAACATGCTAATAGAATGGCATTTTGCTGATAGCCCAGCCCCTGAAAACTGGGCTGTGACAGCAAAGGTGGAAGGGTCAGAAAAGAAAGAGAGAAAATTATTTCATTTGGAGGTGAAGGTCATCTGAAATAGGTGATTTCACATTTAAAAGGCCGCCGAGGAGGAAACTGATGAATGTTAACATATTTTTATATTGTTTTATTTCATTCTTTTTTCTTTTCTCATTTGTAATGCTTACGTATTCAGGAAGTTGAGGTAGGTGTTTCACTTTTAACTTGTAAATATCCCTAGAGTGAATACAAGTATTTACAACATATGATAATGTATATTATACTTCAGACTCCTATGATCAGCTGTTAATATTGTTATAAATAAAATGTATTGATTCATGCCAATTATTAATGTGTCAATATCAATTTATTAACGTTAATATTAAAATGACATCATAGTTTTATATGCTACAGCAGGCGTAAGGTATTTTAAGCACATTAGTCCTAGTAGAAAGTTCAGAAACGCATACGTTTCTGTGCAGTAATTCTTGTCAGGAAGGTGTTTTATTGAATGAGAATGTTAAATCTCCTTAATCGAGCTGATTGTTTGTTTTTTTGGGTTTTTTTTGTATATACATATTGAATGATATCTGCGTGGAAATCAGTGTTGTGTTTGGGCACTGTGTATTGCTGTATCAGCACGCTGGTTTTCTGTTGGAGGAAGTTACAGTGGAATGATGGTATCCAGCTGGAGATGTTAAGAGTTCCTCCTCCTAACAAAAGTCCGTTCAGATTAATGTATAAATTTCAGCACCTTGCAGAGCAACAGCACAAAGCCCTGCCCATTTTTCAAGTCAGAGCTTTAGGTGGTATTTAAATAAGACATAGATTTTCTGGTCAGCCGTATCTAGAGGGTGAATTTCACCTTTACAGTGCCCTAACCGTTCAATTACAGTTCTTGTGGGTGTCAACGCTGAAGTGAAATTTTAGTTCTGTATTTTCTGTTGTCCAGCTGGCATAAGTTATTTTGAACTGCTGTTAACCGTATTGTTCTAATGTAGTAAGTATAGTCGTTATTTACTCCTATAGATAGTAATGAGTTTTATATATTGAAAATCTCAAAGGTTTTCTCTATTCTGCTGTTCAGGATTTTTTCCATATTTTTTCTTGTGCATTTTCCTATACTATCATACTGCAGTTTCAGGCATATTCTAAAGTAAATATAGTTTCCATTTTCAAAAAGGAATACTAAACAGATCTACATAAAGACGGAAAGGAGAAGGAATAGGTTTACGGATAAGATAGGTGTTTTGTAGATTTTTGGTGAGGAAGGTGCATTTTCTGGAAAGTATTCCTGTGACACTGAAAATGAGATAAACCCCGTTTCTGATCCTTATTTCAAAACTGCTTCCATATGCCAACAGCATAAGAAATCTTTCTTGGGGTTTGAATTATTTAACAGTTTCTGATGCTGAAAACCCAGCAGCAAAGCAGCACCTCGGAAAAAATGTGAGCAGGCAAAAAAAGAATATTTTGTTGCTGGAAAAAAAAATATTCTGCTCAAAAAGCTTAAAACCCAACACATTCTGAAAAGTGATTAATGCTTGGTGAATTTAGCAGTACATCAAAATCAATTACAAAGCTTTGTATAACAGTGAGCGGGTTTTTTTTGTCTTAACAAAGCCGTGGAATTCAAAGGCAAGTCTGTGATTCTATTTCTGGTGCCAAACCCCATACTTCTGAAGAAAAAGTATAGATACTTTTGATGTATCTGAAATAAATTATGAAGAATAATTGTTGTTGTGATTTTGGAACATCGTCACTGTCCACGAAGTCAGCAGAGACACTGAGCAGGAATATACTTGGAGAAAGAAAATACGTTTCCTCCTACTAGTCCTGCAGAATTACATCCAGCCCCCTTCGATACAGGGGCATTTGCCCGTCCTTGCCTGTCCCCAGAGCAGACATGAGTGGGATGGCAGTCCACAGTTCCTCGTGCCGTCAGCGTTAGTCCTTGCTCCTGGTGCTGGCCATGACATTGAGAAGGGAACGCGCTGCCATGCGGGGCATCTCCTGGTGTTCGGCGAGGGCGTGGAGAGCCCCTGCTCCTCCTGGGACAGCCCCGTGGGCTGCTCTGACCCCCAAAAGTCAGGCATGCTGCCGTCCAGGTCTCCAGAATGTTCCATGTTAGGGTGATTGGATAGTGTGAGAGCTGTGATATTCAGTGTACTGGAGATAAATGTGAAGCCCTATGGAAGAAATAATTTAGGCATCTTGTTCGCACTGATGGGTTTTCAGTTACCCTCGTGGCAGGAAAAAGAAATCTGGGTGTCATTCTGGACAGCTTGATAAAGACAGCTCTTCAGTGGCAGCCCTCAAGAAATGAATATAGAATGCTGGGTATATTAAAAAGGAAATAAACATTAATATGCAGAAAAATACCACAGTGCTATAGAAATCTTCCATGCTTCCTCACTTCAAATACATTATTGTGTTGTTATCACATCCTCTCAAAGAGGACACAAGTGAGATATGCAGAATATGCTGAAACTAAATATTACAGTTGGGCTTGAATGCCAGTTCTTCAGGGCTGGGGTTGATGGCACTCTGAAGTGGGGGCAACTTCGCCTTCAGGTAAATATTTGCGAAGTACATAGTATAGAAATTGATCCAACACACAGAAGAGTTTTCCATTCTTTCTGCAGAGAGGCTTGTTTGCAGCAGAATAATCGTTTGGCCAGGCCCTCGGACAGTTCCGACCTTCTCCATTTTTAAGTCCGGACAGAATTGTGTAAAACAGAACCACAGGACTCGCAGCAGAATAATGTTTTTACATCAGATTGAAGAAGATTTTAAAAATTTAATAGTGGGAACAGTAACAAAAGTATCCACCGCAAGTGCTCCCGGATGTTATTGTACTTTAAGTATAATGCCTATGATATTATTGCTGTATTTCTGTGCATTCACAGTGTTGTGATTTACATGTGTGCAAATGAATATGAGTATTTTTGGATTTACTTTGCTGACTTTCACCACACCAGGATGGTGTGGATCATGTTACGTTACCTGAACAATGTGCTTTTGTCTTTGTTATCGAAAGTTGTAGACTGATATGAAATAATACAGAGTTATCAGAAAATATTTAATAACGGCATACTTTCAGTTACAATTCAGAAGAAAAATTAAAGGTGCTGAATCCAAGGAATTTTTTATTTTTTAATTTCTAACCTGCAATTACTGCTCTTTAGGACACAACCTGTTGATGGTCGTGTCTGATTCGGACTGAATATGTTAGGATCAAAAGATGAGTTGTAGTTTAGTTATGTAAAATTGTACTGAAAAGACTGCTGATATTTTTCCTGAGTTTCCTTTTTTTTTTTCTCCCCATTTAGGATGATTATTTCAGAAACTGGAATCCAAACAAGCCTTTTGATCAAGGTAAAGTTAGTACTCATTTTGTGGTTGTCTTCCGCTATTTTGTGATGTTGCCATATACGTTATGCCTCTCTTCCTCTGTCTGTCCTGTGCATTAGTAAAGAGCTATATTCATACTTACATCTCATTCCCAATTTAGTCACAGCTTGAGGTGGTTTATGTGTAAAGGTTTGACTCATCTCTGTATTTTTCAGCCACATTTTTTAATCCCCATCCATTCTAGTTTATATTCAGTGATGAGATATATATATATATACACACATATATATATATATATATGCTTAGAAAGATTCTCTGTAACCATGGATCTCTGTCTACCATGCCACTTAAACCAGGTATCTTCATGAACATTTTATTCGTTAAAAACTTCTCTAAATGAATGTCATAAATGTAATTACTGCATTTCCTAACACTCAAGGGGCCAATTCTTTGAAGCCAGTTGTAACATATGGATTTCAGGGCTGTTTTTCAAAAGAAAAGGGTGTTGTGTGTGTCCTGCTGATTCAGATACAGATTCTGTAGCTGACATTTTGCACTTTGTGAGTTGTTGAGTTATGGCAGTACTTCAACAAGTTCCAGGTCAGCCATCCAAGGACAGGAAAAGACGATAAAAAATATTCTAATTGTTGTGTCTGGGGTAGCACTGGAAAAAATAGCCATGGCAGGAAAAAAGAGCTTCAGATTGACAACTTCAGAGAGATCTTGGATAGCAACTCCCACACTAAGCATTCTCTGCTAGATGTTCATAGCTGGCAAAAAACTTTTCAGATGGAATGGTAATAGACATTCACTCTAAATACCATAGATGAACATAGCTGGAAACACTGGTAGCCCTGATGTTGCTAGATGTGGTGGGCTGTATTTGACAGTTAGCGACTCATCAGTAAAAAGCACTGTATGCAAGGAAATCTCAACAGTCCATCCTCTGAAAGATGGATACAAAAGCAGCACAAGCTGATAGCATGCCATATTTTTGTCCTTAATATCAGAATATTGTACTTTAACATTGCTATTTGTTGTATTTGTCACACTGACATTCAGATTCCATAACAGTCCTTAACGGAGCACTTGAAAAGTGTGATATGAAACCACTTGGGGCTTGTATTGCATTCTTTCTTAAAGCTTTCTAGAATGTATTTTTTTCAGGACAAATGTTTAAAATGACACTTTGCATGGCTTCTTTTCATTTGGTAGAGCCAGTTATCGGCTGTTTGATTTGTGGAGGATAACAACACCCAATCGCAAGCGCAGGGCAGTTTGCTTCTCTGTTTGCCTTTGGAGAGTTGCTCGTTTCTCCTGCTCGTAGTGTTCAGTGAAGCTCATGTAACTCCTGCTTCAGAACATGTATGAGGCGAGGATATACAGCTGTAAAATCACAGGTAGATGGTAGGCTTTTTCCATTGCTTAAGGCATTTTTAGGATCCTGGATTTCTTTGGCTAGCTTTGGTTCATTATTCAACATCACAACTCTTAAATTGCAGAACGCCAGCATCCTAGAGTTTTATTCAAGATGGTATTCTGGAAGTTTCAATCTATTTCTGCTCAGAAGTTTGTAGGGATTTTGAAAGATGTTATCCTGAATTCATTTAGAAAGGAATGACCACGTACATGGTAACTACAATACAAATGAATTTCAGTCATGTAGATCCATTACATAGTCCTCCTCTCTTTTGGGTCCTGTGTTCAAAGTTAAGTGGCATTCGAGTGTGAGACTTCCTTTGCCCTTCAGAAAGTCAAGTGGCTATTTGGATATGGAATTGTTGTGATGTTACATTCAGAAAAGGCATTCCTGCAAGCAAATTGCTTAGGCACGTTATGG
>Ga0065711_1006301_pt1 | contig 29450 bp, 20 predicted proteins | sample Hoacrofraction12_FD_59098 | JGI IMG/M metagenome (GOLD analysis project Ga0065711, IMG submission 59098) | Hoatzin crop microbial communities from Cojedes, Venezuela - Epithelial fraction 12 v2 (version 2) | ecosystem: Host-associated > Birds > Digestive system > Esophagus > Crop | place... | reverse complement strand
GAGGTTGTGGACTCTCCTTCTCTGGAGATATTCAAGACCCGCCTGGACAAGGTCCTCTGCAGGCTGCTGTAGGTGACCCTGCTTCGGCAGGGGGGTTGGACTAGATGACCCACAGAGGTCCCTTCCAGCCCCTAACATTCTGTGATTCTGTGACTATAGGAAAATAGAATTTCAAAAGTTTAAAGTCCTATTTTGAGAGTGACAGCCAGAGTGAGTGTCAGCTCACAGATTAAGAAACCTGTCTGTAGGTGTCCATATATGAACAAAATTTCAAAACTCCTAACATAGCCAGTGGAGATGTGATCAGCACAAGCAGACAGCTGAACACCAGCAGCTGCCAAAGTATGCGTGTCTACTTCAGGCTAAACCAAATCAATGTCTGAACTGAAATGATGGCACTACCAAGGGATTTGACTCATTTGTCCACACACAGATATCCAGAGCTGTTTGAAATGCCCTGTGGGACCCCAAGTAAGCTCTAGACTCACTTCATACGTACAAGCATGTGGATCCCATAAATCAAGTGTCAGATCTGTCGACTTCACAGTGTCTTAAGAGACCAAAAGCCTTCTGGGATCGGACTGTGGGATGGCAGCCTGATCAAGCCCTAAGCCTCCACCGACTGGAATGGGAGCTGGGCATCTTGCTCACACATAAATGAGTACAGGCAGGTATCTACGTTTAAGTGTCCCAATCTTTGAACTGAATCCCATTGTCAGAGTTTCAAGGACTGTCAAAAAAAGGCAGGCTTTGAATTCAGTTTTGGTGGTCACCTTTTAAAACAAATTTTGATTTCTACAGGAACAATAGCTATCAATCATGTAAAATAATAAACCTGCCCCAGAGACTTTTGCCCTCAATTACCCTCTAAAAGCAGATCCTGGAGAAAAAGTGTTCTTGGTTAGGCATCTTATCATGTAATTTAAGCGTAAGCCAAGGGAGTCAAGACTGCACATAACTGGCAAAACACTTTGGCCAACAAGTTTTGTAGAAAAAAAATGCAAATTGTAGTCAATCAAAACAGTTATATATGGTTTGTATTTCCTGAATCGCTTGGATTATAAATAAGCAAATTAATTCTTTTCTTTCACTGTATTCAAAATGACACATTTCTGGTTTTCTTCCCATTTAAAAAGCTCTTTCATTTCAAAATTACTTCAAGTTAAAGGGTTTAAAGATGAAAGCACAGCACTTTGTTTCATTTGATCTATACTGGCTAGACTCATGATGTTTTGGTTTGCTGAAGATTCTGATATATTTTACTTAAGTCAGATCTGCTAAATGGCTATCAATCATCCAACTCTTTCTGAAATTAATTATTTTCATGGCTTCCCTAGTGACTAAAACTTCTTTTTTTCATTTTAACTATAGAACTGTTAACTTTCTCCTACCATGCATTCATATATTGAAATCTATATAGACTCATATAGCATTTTCTTCTGCAAACATTTACCAGCCACTTCTTTGGAGTTCTTTCTTACACAGCATAAATTGCCCAAGACATTTAGCATTGGTTTGCCTCCAGTCTCATCAACATCAGCAGGGACTTCACCTAAAAATTCCACCATAAGAAGAGAAACCAATGTGTACTGCTCTTGAAATTGTCCTCTATAACTTTTACTGTAAGGGTAGGAAGTGGCTTTGTGTATTTCTATTCACTTGAAAACACAGAAGAGATATATGAAGGCAGATTCCAAGAATTATTTTCTATCTACTGCTGTATGCACAAATACGGATCCATCAAACTACAGAGATGTTCCTGTCTGCTGACACTAAATTTTGGTATGCAGAGTCTCATGACTATAGTAGCCATACTGTTCAGGTCAGCTGGTGAGATGCATGTTGCACAAACCCTTTACAGTAAAAGTTCAGGCGCAGAGCTGCATCTTTTTTGTTTACTGTAATAGAGAAAACCTATGAAAATTCTAAGTCACAAACCAAAGTCACTGACTGTCATTTTATAATACTATTTTTTGGTTTTCTTTGTTGTTTATTCTGATAAGCTTGTACATATTTATGTTCAAAGCTGCAGATGTTTCTTATAAACATGAGAATTTTATTAATTTTCTAATTTTATATAAAGCGATAAAGAACAGTCTCTACTCACAGAAGGAATAATAGTATGCTTTGGTTTGGAAGGGACCTTTAGAGCTCATCTAGCCCAACCCCCCTGCAGTGAGCAGGGACATCTTCAACTAGACCAGGTTGCTCAGAGCCCCGCCCAACCTGGCCTTGAAAAAAGAGCCTGTCTCGCTAGGCTCCTTGGTGCAAGTCAAATCCACCTCCATCATTACTTTTCCCTCCCAAACTCAGAAAGAAATTACATCAATCATATCACTCAAACGAACAACTTTAAAGAAACTTGAAGACACCTGAAAAACTCTTCTGGGTAAGAATATTCTACCCTAAATGACAATCTCACTAATATAAAAATGAAAACTGAATCATATTCCAAAAACTTAGAATGTCATGAGTCTGGCAGCAAAAATTGTTTTAGTCTTTGGGGTCTTTCCCTTTCTCAACACTTATTCCCATCATTTGTGAAATAAGGCGTATCAAGTCCTTGTTCTAGGAGTTGTCACTGGTGGCAATGGTCTCAACAGGTCTACAGACCTCCATCTGTTCATTTGACGTGTGCATCACATCCGTTTTTCCTCAGTCAGGGAATTCATTACCTTGTAGTCCATGTTTCTTACCTGCAACTCCACAGATTTCATGTACTGCCATGGGTTTAAATGCAACTTGATCTGTTTGTCCCTTACTAAGTCTGGAGAGTAGGGTGAAAGAAATGTAGGGTACAGAGGAATGAGAGGTAGCTTTCAACCCTAATTATTCTTCAGTTCATCCCTCCTCCTTTATCCCATTCTTGGTACTGCAGCAGGGAAGGGAAAGCTTCAAGGGACTGATGCAGTGCTCACAGAAAGAGGTTCATGAGCAGAGTCACTTTTTGCTGCTCCAGCTTTTTTTTTGTTTGTTTTCATTTTAACTTCCTCATCTAGAAAACTCCATCGGCTCACAGAATGAGAACAAACTCCTGCTGACTTCTGCAGCAATCCAGTCTGACTGTTTTGCTTTAGGAAACAGAGAAACAAGGAAAAAAAAAAAAAAGAACCACCAACAGAAAAGGGAAGTTTTTCCAGCGGTATCTGCAGTTTTTGGCATGTCACGGGTTGACAGATCAGCTGCAACGACAGCTAAAATTCCATTACTGGGATGAAACTATGAGAGCTGGCAATACTGTCCAAGTGCTCTGAACTTAGGTTAAAGGTGATAAGCGCCCACTTAGTCAAAAATGGTGAGCAAAGAGAGAGGCATGTTCTAGCATGGAAAAGACAAAAAAGCAATGGGGAAAGTCCATAATGACGTATTGCAGTGAGACTAGCCACCATCCCCTCTCGTGCTAACCAAGGCCTTTTGTTGTTACCGTTCACTTCTTATGTCCAGCATGGTATTTCACTAGAAGGATCCCCAGTGTCCACAGTATTTTAGCTTACCGAGTAAGGGAATAGGCTCATGCTTCCAGTTCAAATCTTGCCTTTTACCTCTATCTACAGACTAACGGGCTTCATTCAGACCAGGGCAGGGCTGAGAAACATCCAGATACCAATACCTTTGGAGTTGTGGCAACAGAGAAGCAACAAAAAAGAGATTCAAGGCCTTTAACACTTAAAATTTAGTTAAGCTATGGCAAAAAAAGGGCAGTGCAAAGTGTGCAGAAAACAGAATCCATTAGTGGCATTTACATCAAACATGACAAATATTCCACTACTGAGTTGAGGAAGAGTTGTCTTCCTTTCTTCCACTTTAACACGTCTTCCAAATGATTTCTTAAATATGCACAAAAATTTGGCTCTCAGAAAGAAGGTGAATCCTTGGGATACTAACTATCATGATATGTCCTCAAGAAAGTAATTTTTCATCGGAAAAGCAACTGCTACGTGATCAGCCTAATTAGCCAGCCAGGCAACTCATTACTCAAGCAGAAGCACTAACTGCAGAAAACCAAATAAAATGGATGAGCTGCAACATAATAGATGAGACCTTGAGACTACAGAACAAAAATATGTTGTAGAAGACTCCCTCAGGTTCAGTGACAGATGCTCAAGTAGGCAAGAATACAAGAAATAGTATGACATTTATGAAAGATGGGCAGCCACCTGCATGGGAAGTGTAGATTGCAAGCTCTGTGGGTGCTATGATAGCTGGAGTTAAGAAGGCAGCATCTTGTATTATCACATCTGTTGAAGCTTTTCTAGCAGAAATACCTGATACAGATTACACTCTGGTCCTCCGTCAGAACGACAGGATAAAGAAGGGATGAAAAATCTCCCTCTAATCATTTGCTGCAACCAACCTGTATGATGTTTGTAATCAACTGCTTTATGTAAGGGCAAACCAGAAAGGAAAACTGGGCTCTACTGATATTAGCAGCTGCTTCTTAATTGCTTAACTAACAATCAAGCCTGACCTTCAAGTCTCCAGTATGCTCAGGCTTCTTTTTCAAGCCTAACACTTTCCTTCCGTTAGAAAGTACAAGCTATTGGCAGAACCTACAGCCATAATTCACTGAGGGAATTTAGACAAAATACTTACCACATCCTGAACAAACCATAATATAGTTCATTCTTGAAGATTAGCCTGATCTTATCAGACCAGCAGCTTTGGCAGCTCATGCTTGCTTTAATATATAAATCCTAATCCAAATAAATTTTTCCTATCTCACAGCAGAGTTACAGATTTTTTTTTATCCTGTCTTGCAGGAATTAAAATATCCTTATAACTGTAGACAAGCTCTCTACAACAATCCTACTGCTACTACACAAAATTTCAAGTTCTTCTGAATATATTACAAAAAGCCATATTATTGACTATCATATTGTTACTCTACAGAAAAGATACTTATTTGTTCATCTAAGAGTAGACTTAAACAAGTCTATTAGCAAAATGTCATTTTCTCCATAATAAAGGTATCTCACTATTGTAACAGCATTTAACAAATACTTAGTTGCTATGCTTGTACAAAGACAGAAGCACTATCTGAGCTTGCATATGCTACTATTCTAAGAAAATTCATACAATTAAATGTGTGCTTGTTGGTGGCCTTGGCCATGAGTAAAGGCTATTTGGAAACCACTAACTCCAGGTCACCTCTACCTTCCCTGCTTGCGCAGTCGATTGGGTAATAAAGCCTATACAGCCAACTAAGGCAAACAGACCTTGCCAGGTTGACATGTTCTGACTTTTTATGGGTTCAGTGAAACTGCCACTTCAAAAGAGAAAGAAAGAGAAGACAAATATTTTTTTCTCTTCCATACATTTTCTGTACACCAAAGGTACAGATTATATCCATCAACTTGTAGATCCATGGGACTGATACTGCAATATCAGTCAAGGCACTAGGAGCTAGAATTTGTTCAGGCACCAGGAGCTAGAGTTGGAGAAACCAATAATGTAGTCATTAAACTGATTTTTTATTGCTTCAAAGTTTTACTGCAGTGGGGCCTGAAGATTGCAACTAGAAATAGGCAGCCACTATTTTTAAGAATTGCAGACTCACTGAGACATGGCACCAGCCACAAAAAGCTTAGGATCTGAGCATTAAACCTAAAATTCACTATTCTCACATGTACCTACAGGCAGGCCAACAGCCTCTGGGGAGCTGCTCAGGAAGACAGGCAGTAGGCATTGCAGCTCAAGCCTCCCATACAGAACTTAAAGGGGCTTTCTGTACACACATGAGAGAATGTTTAGCTGAACAAATAACAAGTAGAAACTGCTGTGTGGAAGACGTCAGTACAGGTTAGAGGAGAAACATGGAGAATCAAAGTTCTTCCAAAATCTTTTCAAGGTTCTAGTTTTCTCACATTTATTTGCTAACACCGTGATCTTTATCACATGTGCAACCTAAGCTTTATTTCTTAATTTGGGCCAAAAGATGCTACAAAATACCCATGACAACCAGACAGAACTGTATTCTAAAGGCTGAGCGCTGCAGCAACAGGAATGCAAAAAGCACTAGCTAAGTAAACCTCTGTATTATTAAAAGTCCCTTGGGCAGGTGTCAAAGAATTGTCAGATTTAGCTGTGAAACACCAAAACACTGGAGAACTCTGTGCAGCCTGGAATACACAATGACTAACTGAACTTTATTTGGTAATAAACCAAGCAAAAAAGTAAATTTCTTGCCATAGTGAAGTGTGGACCTGAGGAAGGACACCTGCCCTCATGAGAACTCCCCAGAGCTGCAGTCCTTGGGCAAAAACTCTCTGCCAGCATCGTAAGCTTACCAGAAGGGCCACTGGGAAGACACCAAAATTTTAATTGTATAATTTTTGTTTGGTTTACATGTATTAAAACCAATTCCACAGAAGTAGAGAAAGTGCAATATTTGTAAGTGACATGGTGAGAAGATAAGACAATCCGAACTTGCCTAATGTATGCAGGTTAAGTGTTAGCTTAGTGCATCTTGGGGTCTTGTGCTGAAGAAATTGGATGAAGATCAGTATTGAGGGAAAGAGGAAGACTTCAAGCCTGCCTTTGGTAAGACTCTTGCAAACACCTACAACTGTCTGTAAGAACTGACATACTGCAGGCACTATTCTACTGAACAGGAACAGCCAGCAGAGATAACTAGCAGATAGTCAGGAATGAAGGCAGGCAGGTGTCAGAAGCTCAGCAGCCTGGAGTACCCGCTTTGATCCAGCTAACAGCCTCCCACAGAACAGTGACTGTTTCAGCTGGGGTGTGTTACTGGTCCCCACCAGACAAGCATTCTCTCCTGCCCACATTTGCTGAGCGTGGTTGTTCTGCCTCCTAGGCCCAAATTGCCTCCAGGTTTGCCAGACTGACACATCCATCTGTCCCCCCTCCTCTGTTTATTTAGCTGCGCTCATTTAAATAATTGCTTTAGAGACAGGGAAGTATGGATCATGGAGACGCAGACAGAAACCTGGAAGCTGAACTGCACTACATTTTCAAAAAAAACCCAAACCCTTTCAAATTAAACCCTTTTGTCAGCAAGTAAAAATGACTCCGCTACCATCAACACCTTAATCATCACACTGCAAAGAATGTTTCATTTCTGATGTTCCCTTGCCTGCATGACAGGCGTGGTTAATGTACAATGGGCAAGATAGAAATGTTCAGAGAATCTCCCTTAGGCATATCCCTAATAACAGGGCTTAGTTCTCCATTAAGGGTTGTGACTGATGCCAGACCTATCTGTTAAGTCTAGCTGAAACCTAGAACGTTTTCAGGCCTTTGAGTTTTATTTTTGATTCTACCAAGGTGGATTGTGAGCCTCTATCTTAAAACCAGCTTGCAGTACAGTGGTACATCTGAACTTTCCCCATGTTGGGATTTAAGATAGGATTCAGGGTCACTTTTTTTCTCTGAGCAGATTCTTTTAAGGTCTAACTGTCTGATGTCTCCAGAGGAAACATTTGCTCCTTTCACAGAGACCAAATCCTGGCTCACAGTATTTTGAGTGGTGACCTAGGTTACCAAGCAATTCCAACTGCATCGAAGACCTGTGTCTATTTCCAGGAAAAAATAGTGTTCAGGAAGACTCCTTAGAAAATCAAAAGAATTATTGGACTATAAAAGCAGGAGCAAATCATGTAGTGAAAAACATTTTTTCATAACCATATGCCTATATCCACTTATGTACCCTCTTGTGCTTTCAACGATTTCTTTTCGACAACAGGATTTGGGGACTGCCATGGGAAGTAGCACTGCATTAATAAAAATATGCAGGAATACAATTTTATAGTTAAGAGTTGAAAGCATACACATGACATATTCAAAACAAGAGAACCAATATAAAGAAAGTGATAAATAAAAAAGTGGAAACAAGTATTCACATACATCAGCATACTCATTCATGGACAAAAAGTGGTAGCACTACTCTGCATTCAGAGCCAGTCTTCTCCATTGAAAATTTCTCAATTTCTCTTAACAATAACTGGCTTGCTAAGAGAAGAAGAATGCAAATGCAAGTAGAAATAAATATCTAAGTTCTTCTCTATTAACTGCAAACTTTCAAAAAAATCTAGCACTTATTTTTTCACATTCAGGCAGAGATTTTTATTTGTAAAACCTAAATGGATTAACTGAACTGGCACAAAAGACTGTAAGGACACTCACATTGTGAACACCTGACTAATGATGATTTCATTTAACTTGATTAGGAACAGTTGCAAGATAAACAGAAGTGAATTCACTGAAATGAAACATTTGTGCAGGGTTTTCACAAGGCAGGCAATAAAGTTCTGAGGCTTTCATTGGTCTAAAACACTGTAGACAGCTATTACCATGAAAAAGTTAATTAAAATTTAATTTGGAAATCAGAAAATTTACTTTTCCTCGAAGTGCGATTATTTGGTATTTTTTAAGATAGAGCTAGTAAACATTATGATTTTTTTTTTTGCTAGAATACACAATCAAAATTTTTATATCAGCACCTAGTAAGACACTAAGAATTCCAGGAAATAAACACCAGCTTCACAGCCCTGCATAAGTAATTCCTTCTAGTCAAACTTCAGCTAAAAACGTCATACAGGAAAAATGACTCCTGGGTATTCCCATTTGGGAGTACTTGCTTATTAGTATTTAAACAGCCTAAGATCTTACCAAATTAATTTGGAGTGAGGTAGACTTATAAATGTAAAATAGTAGCTCTTCCAGAATAAACCTCTACAGGAATCTTTTTTAATTCCACAGTTAAGAATGTCTAAGTTTACCTTAATACAGTTTAGAATAACACATCTATCTTACACCCCAGAAAAAGAGCCCAAATACGTAGCTTGTAGATCACCTACTCAACTCAAGAGCAGACAGCTCCCAGCAAACAGAAAAGAACTAGACACCCTCCCCACTTCTCAGTTTTAAAGGAAAAACTTCTTAGTTTCTTTCCTTTCACATTCAGATGCCATAGAGCTCTTCAATTATAGACAGAGCAAGACCCTTACTAACGGAGGAGAGCTGCAAGTAAGAACTGCAAGAAGGTGACTTCTGGTCTGTAATCTGAGTTCTGTTAATGATCTGAAGTTCAGCAGACTTTTTCTGGAATGTCTGTAATGAAAATACTGAAGATGCACAGTGAGGTACGTAACGTTCCCAGCCTTTAAATATGAAGCATACAGCAGAATTATTGTTAAGCACAACTAGACAAAGGCAAAGTAAATTGCTTTCCAAAAACTAAGCTATCTTATTTTACCTTGTTGTGTCAGTAACAAAACCCAAATAAATTTGGTATAATTAAAACAAATTTTACAGAAAGCCCATGTAACAATGAGAATTAAACAAAAACTCAAAAGACAGAAGCTGATTTTGAAGGTTGATTCATTCCAATAGTTCAACTATTGAAAAATGTATTTTAATTTCACTTTGAAAATACCTGAAGTGAGTTTCCAGCTTTGTACAAGGTTCTAATTCTTTTTCTCTACCAAACAGTCCTATATAATATATTCTCCCTCCTGTGAAGTCACTGCCCACTTTAGATCACCTCATCTCTCCATATTCTTCCTGATAAGCTAAGATACTTATTTCAGCATTTTCATCGATTTTTTTGGTCCCATCTCTAAAGTTCTTATGAAGCAGGACCAGCACCACGAACAGTATCGCTCACCAATAACAAACATATGGATTAAAATCATCTCCCAGTCACAAAGTCAAATCTGTAAACCTCAAAGGGGTGTAAGTAGTTCTGCTGCATTTTTTCTCTATGGTCATCCAACTCCCCTCCAAGGCCAGTGCTTTCCAGGCTATTGGTGTCTTTCACAGTTGGTTCAACAAGGCCAAGTGCCAGCTCCTGCACTTGGGTCACAACAACCCCATGCAGCGCTACAGGCTTGGGGAGGAGTGGCTGGAAAGCTACCTGACAGAAAAGGGCCTTGGGGTGTTGGTTGACAGCCGGCTGAACAGCAGCCAGCAGTGTGCCCAGGTGACCAAGAAAGCCAACAGCATCCTGGCTTCTATCAGGAACAGTGTGGCCAGCAGGAGTAGGGAGGTGATCATGCCCCTGTACTCGGCACTTGGGAGGCTGCACCTCAAGTCCTGTGTTCAGTTTTGGGCCCCTCACTACAAGAAGGACACTGAGGTGCTGGAGTGTGTCCAGAGAAGGGCAACGAGGCTGGTGAAGGGTACAGAGAACAAGTCTTACGAGGAGCGGCTGAGGGAGCTGGGGCTGTTTAGTCTGGAGGAGACTGAGGGGAGACCTTCTCGGTTTCTACAACTACCTGACAGGAGGTTGTAGTGAGGCAGGTGTTGGTCTCTTCTCCCAAGTAACTAGCAATAGGATGGGAGGAAATGGCCTCAAGTTGCGTCAGGGGAGGTTCAGATTGGATATTAGCAAAAATTTCTTTACTGGAAGATTGGTCATGACATGGTTTAGCAGGCATGGTGGTGTTGGGTTGATGATTGAACTTGATGATCTTAGAGGTCTTTTCCAACCTTAATGATTCTATGGTTCCAGATTTGTAACTTGACATTTGGCTATATTAAGGATGCAGTTGATCCAATTGCTAGAGTTCACCAAATGTTCATCAGTTGCTGCCTGCTGTTGTTTATTATTGCACTAATATTTGAGTTTTCAGTTTATTTTCAAATAATTGATGAGCAGCTAAATAGTACCAGTCCTACTTTTGATCTTCAGGATCCCATCCCAACTACATCCATCCCATAGAAACACCACAAGCTTACTGCTTTTGGCATGCCATGAATTCAATATTTATTATTCCAGACTCTTGCTGCTCACTGTTTCATCTGCCCACAGAACACCACCTGCCTACGCTGAGGCCTGTCAGGCTTAATCAGCACCAGCAAGGGGAAGGTGCATCTCTCAAGTCTATTCTCCCTGCACAGAATAATACAACATAAAGATCATGGGTCCTTTAGCTTAGTGCAAGCAACTAAGCAGGGAGCTAATAATCACATCTCTCAGTGTTCTTCCTTGGTTCATTTAATATTGGACAGATTTTCACCAAAGAGTGAGAACAGCATGATATTCCCGTTAATATTTGCTAATTGTACAAGTATGTCCAGTAGTCAGATTAAAGCAGAATGTTTACAAACATCTCAACGCACTGCTGAAAAGAACAAAAACCTCAAAACTAACAAGCCTGATTGTAATCATTTATTCTGCATAAACACAAAGATGGGAGTAGTGTCCAAAAAAAAAAAGTCCAGAGAGATTTTCTTAAGAGGAAACATTCAGTTTTAGATTATTTGCCTCATGTGTGATAAACAATTTCTGGGAAAGACAAGCAGAGGTGAAGCCTGAGCCTTTCATAAGCTGCCTACATGTGCAAGCAACAGGATTATTACCTGTATTTCATGGAAGCTCAGAGGAATTGCCAAGAAGCTCAGCGGCCTTGCTGTGAGGGAAAGATCATCATCTTCTACAAAGTTCCTTCTCCCTTGTTTCAGTCTCCCTTCTCCCTTATAGCCAGTCTTAACTGCATTTCCGCATAGGTCTGCATTCAAAGAAGTGTTTTGTGCCACAAATGCCAAGATGTTAGCTACAAGGGTGAGAATTTAATGTTAATAAATGGTATGACGTAAAATTTTGAGACAGAAGATTCTATAGGTTTTGAGCTACTGAGAAGCAGTGAAATATTTAAACACAAGCATTGACACATTTTCTTAGTGCTTGACAAAATAATGTCAACTATTGGGACCCCCAGTTACTGTCAGCTGCTACTGAACACTAAAATTTACCAGCTATTTGAAACAAAGAGATTGGGATAATAAGCAGTTGTGGTTTGGGGTGTAAGAAGAGGAAAAAAAATACAATTTAGTTAACAACTGTCCTTCATACATCAGTGTTTAATTAATAATGGTCTTCAGCAGTAATAAACAATGTAACTTTACCTACATTCTGAACTGAAATATGCCCAAACCACAGATTGCCCAAGATCTGTATCACAATACTGACTTTGGTCTTGCATTTATACAGAGAAGTGTCAGTATATAAAATATATGCATAGCAAGTTTCCATTCCTTTCCATTTAGGCTTAAATATTTGGCACGCAACACAATTACCACTTCATCACAACATAAATTGGAAAGAAAACAAGAAGTGTTGCCTATGGTCTTTTTAGCTGAAAACTTTAATTACTTAGCATGTGAAATTAATTATGATTAAAATCATGCAGATGTTCAGATTACAAAACAAAATACTTCAAATACAATTAAACATTTAAAGTTTACTCAAATATCTACTTTGAGGTAAAAATGTAAATTAATCAAATAAACTGAGTAATTATAAGCTTAGCATAAATAAATAAGTATTGATATTTTCAGAATAAAATAATCAGTGAAAACAGCATTTTTAACACATATATTGGTACAAGAAATACAGCCCATTTACCATCCTTCAGAGTGTGATCCATTCATCTGATATAAAGCCACACATACTATAAAACTGCACACTACTAAAGCACAGCAGCCACAACATAATATTCCTAGCTGCACACTGCAGTGTAGGCCCAAGTTATTTGAAAAAATATATAATTTCAAAGACTAAGGGGTTTAATTATACAGCTTCCAAACAAGTATAGTGAAAGCTACACAATCGAATCCCCACCGAATATTACAAAACGCTTTTGGCCAAAATTCCAAATATAAGAACCTGAAATTCAGGTCAAAAATACACGACCAATTAACATGTCTGCTTTTCTGCATGCAAGTGACAGCACAAACAAGTTCTGTGTTTGTGCACCTCAGTGTTTTTTGTTTAGATTTATTTAAATAACTGTTGATGTGAAGAATCCTGCAGCTACACAGGGTTCAACTGCATATTCAGGTTCAAAGTGACCACAGCCCTACTCTCACGAAATCCAAATCACAGCATTTCTCCAGAGGACAGTGGTCTCTCCCATTTCTCTAACTTCAAGAAGAAAAAAAATTCATACTTATTTTCACCACCAGTAGAACAACTAGAATACAAATGAGAACAATCTATTATAGTCTGCAATAGCTGAGATTTGAGTCTCCCAAACTGATTCACTCATATGAGCAACAACACAGGGAAAATTACATAAAAACTAGAATATAAATATTATACTGCACCATGAAACGCTACAAATAGAATATACAAAAATTATATTAGGCCATTAATTATCTGTCAACCTATTAAACACAACACCTTAATATTAATACAGCTTGGAAGGCGAACATAACCTGCAGGCTAAGTTTTCTAATGGCTGTTTTCAATGCAGCATAAAACATTTCCATAGTGCAAATCTTACCAACTGTATGAAAGATACTGTCCCTGTCAGAAAGTTCTTCTCCCCCCACCCCCCTTAAAATAATGAAGAGACATAAAGTCATATCTTATTTCACATTTAGTACAAGATGTGGTCTGAAACATACTAGCATAGGGAGGTTTAACATTAACACTGAAAAAATGGTTGGATGATATTGAGAAATTAAAATTAAAAAGTTAGATATGCTTTAGCTGGAAGACATGAAACATAAAAATTTGATCTGTGGAAGTTGTGGAATAAAAAGACGCCGATCTTCCCTTTTTTTCATCTGTTGGAAACATGTTGTAAGACAATACAGCACGCTCCCTATATTGTACCTACAACTGCAAGATTACTTTAATTGCTGAAGAATCACAGTGTTAAGTATATCTGCTTCTTGTAGTGTCAGGCTTTCATCTGTTAGCTCTTTATTTGGAAAGGTAGTCACAAGAACAAAATCCATTGTTGCAAATGCTGGACGGGACTGGATAATGAAATCTCGAATATCCTTAATCCTGTGGAAAGGATATGGACATGAAAACTAGGTACAATTCCATTTTGACATAAATCTGTGAACATTAAGATGATCAGAGAACACAAAACCTTCTAACAATCTAAACCATTTAACACGTTCTATTAATTTTATATTTCCATTTGATCCAGATGACTAATGGTTGTAGCCTAGAATTCTTTGCTTCTTGCATACAAAACCTGAAAAATTCAAATGCATGTTGCTTGTTTTCTCAAAAAACAGAAATAAAATTTGTAACACAGAATTATATTGCAAACTGATACTTTACACAGTCATATACACAGCTGTCAAAAATTTCACTATTAAGTAGTATATTCCCAAAAGGCTAAATTATTAATGGAAGAAGGAGTCTTAAAATATGTGGCGACAGTGATGAGAAAGCAGAGAGGAATAATGAATAGGAAGAGCTTTCCCCTACTTTCACTTGGCATTGACTTTCTGAACAACAGTTCATAAAACAATCACATCAACAGTATAACAAAAACAATAAAAGATGGATGAAAAGTAAGTAAGATTTTAGAGATAAAACTGAAATTTGAGCTTTCTCACCTAAGACAGTAGGCTGAGAATAAATCTTTGAAGTTCTATTGTAACTAATAAGTAGGCAGATCTACTGTAGCCAAATAAGCAGGGACTTCAACTTTCTATCAGTCTTCAAGGCTTACGACACAAGCAATGCACTTTAGTAGCTGATTTTGATCATACGTATGGCAAGGATAACTAAAGAGCTCCACATCCAAGAGAAAGTTAATAATGATTAAAATAAGCTTCTGTCAACACACCCTTGGTTACAGACGTTACCGGGAAGTTTACCACTTCCACTCTTTCATGCGGGCAAAAGAAAACACATCATGGCTAGAGAGGCTCCCAGTGAGCCCCACTGTTTCTCTAAGTCACTTGTCCAGCAGGTGCTGCGAAGAAAGGAACTGGGCCTGTACTATCAGGTCTGCTAAAATATGAAAAAACTATTGCTGTACCTTTCTCCCTATTGGCATCTCAGCTAACATTGCCTCATTGTGTTCTGTGTATGTTGTCAGGTGAAGCAAGCTGCACATTGGCTCTGCCCTTCTTCTGAGCTAGCCGGAAAAAAGGAAGCAGGTGAACTCTCCATATTACAATATTAACATGAAATTGGGTCCATGCTAAGACCACCTTCAACACAGGATCCAAGCTCAGTTTCAGCTGTATCCTAACACCATGGTGCAGACTTCAGGCCAGAGCTGGCTTGAACCCAGCTTGCTGTGAAGCGTGGGTGGAACTACTGCCCAAATCTCTGCCCAAAGTTCTCTCGGCCACACAGTGCAAAGCAGAGCTTTGCAGAACCTTGCACTAACACAACCTCTTAGGCAAATACATGGGGTTGGCCAACACCATTTGTGGCAATGGCCCAACAATGTCAATAAAACCGACAGCAAGCTCTAGTCAGCAAACTACCAACAGATCTGAAAAATGCACCGAGTTCACACGCTGCCAGTTCCTAGCAGATGACCATCCAAACCAAAACAAAGGTTGGTTCTCACTATTCTGTCCAGCCGACATGCCAGAACTGCAAATGAGTATGTTATGTCCATATGCCCTTCTGCATATGGGATGCAGTCTACATTTATAATCCATGTCATGTTTAGTCATAGTCTCAAGTATAATGAGGTAGAAAGCTGGAGCTCTTGATTACAGGCCAAAGCATTTTTCTGCCTGTAGTGTGGACTACAATCACGACTACACTCCAAAACTGCAAAAAAGTGCCTTCAGAGGGTCATCCGAGTCACCCACATGCTTCTCCCAAGAAGGGTCCATGGCTACACAGCGAGGCTGTCCAGATTTCAGTCGCCCTGAGAACAGTTATGGCAGGTACCATGTCCTTGTAAATCACAGAACATAACTGGTCATGAAATTTTGTGACTGCAGTTATCAAACATCTTGTATTTCAAATTACACAATTTTGCTTTGATAGTCAATTTATGAGTACATCTGTGTTATGAAAATGACACAGAGCTATAACATTTTAGTGGTGCTGTATTTTTCCCATTTTTGCTGTCTTCCTGATATTCATTTAATGACAAGACACAACCTTATTGAAATAGTTATGGTTACCTGTATCGATGCAGAATCAATTTACCTGTGTGTTTGATTAAATCTTTGTATTAATCGGCTTCCATCTGCTAATCTAATTTGAATTTTAGTTGCTGGCATGGAATCATCAATCAGAACAGGAGCATTAAGAATGGATTTCTCCTCCTCCTCCGGGGAAGAAGGTGTGCTGACTATTTCAGGTGTAAGGCTAGAGATTGACAAAAAAAAACCTGGCTGTTATTAATGGAGACAAACCAGAACTGAATAACATTCCAATTGTCTTTTTCATTGACTGACTACCATGTATAGATAGTACAAATAAGCAATGAAAATCCTCTCAAAGTTATCTGAACTAAACATAAATACAGCTTTTTAAATAGACATAAATAATGTTTTTGTAGTTTCTTGTCAACTATTGCAATATCTCATATTTGTTTTTCTTATAACTGTGCATATCATTACATTTGCATGATTTTATATAGGTGATCAAGTACAAACAAAACCATCTTTGTTTATGCTTACCAAGCATGAAACGATACTAAGATTTATATATCGTACCTCATGGACTACATTAAAAATAATCATGCACCATTATACTGCATTAAACTGACCTAAATTGATTTAGTAATTGCTTTCAGGAGCACTCCTTTATGATTCTAGGCATCCCTCACCTTTTCACAGCACAAATGATACTGATAGGTAATTGATATCACCACATAGTAAACTTGGAATTTTTTACATGTAGTATAAAACTAATACAAATCTGACTGGAAATAACCCTTTGGCTGCTCCTTTCATTGCTTACATACCTGAGGCTTCATACGCTACCAAAACAAACAAAAATACCACACAACAGATGTGCACATTTTCTTCTGTACAGACCCCCCTCTCTTCCCCATCTATTTTCTTTAATAATCTGAGCAAGTGCTCAGGTGAAGAAGTTACTACATGCAATTGTTTCCCATGTCACTCCTATCAGACCTTACCACCTTCCCAGTTTTAGTGAGCACATTTCCTCATTTTCAAAAAGATGAAATCTAGATTGGAAACAGCTAAGAATCACTTATTGAATTAAATTACTTGCAGAAGCACACCAGTGATGCCTTTTTTTGGCAACCAAACATATTATATGAATAAATGCAATCATGAACAGAAACTTACAGGTATTTACAATTCAACAGCTAATATCAAGTCAGCTGGAAAAGATGCCATAAAGCCTATAATTGTTATGTGAAAAAGCTGATGACTGGCAGAGTTGAGTGCACATCACTGTTGACTCTTACTGACTTCAGCTGACCAGAGATTATGCACTTTTGGACAAACTAGTCTGAAATGTTCAGTCACAGGAATGAATTTTGCCACACTGTGTATCACTTCAATTGCATTATACACGTTAGAGCTTTAACAGCATCAGCCTACTCGTGCACCAGGACAGCAAAAGAAACAGAACCAGGTATAAGTTTTCCTAAATCATTAAATTTCAGGGGTTTTACTACATTTATAAATTTTATACTGTAGTTGGAAATGGCACTAGAATTGGAGGAAGTGGGGGCTCCAGTCAGAGGTTAAAAGTTGAGCCTCTCCTCTCCCACAATCCAAACTGCGCAGTATTATTTCATCTAGGTGAGCATGTACCACTTCTCTGGTTGTTTGCTTTTGAAAAAAACAGCTCCTAGATATCTGCAGCGTCATTTTAAGTTTTAATCAAATCCTAGTAAAAGTTGAGAGATTTTGATACAACTTCTTGCTCATTTATTTTGGATCAAATTAAAAAAAAACTTCAGGACAGTATTTCTGCTCCTTCATTCTCCCATACAAAAATACTTTCCATCTGCACTAAGCCAGGCATCAGCCACGTTTCTGCAATATCATCTCCTATTCCCTTTGAGATGATCCCAGTAATAAAAGACAACATGTACCGCAGCTAAGTCAGAGCAGAGTGTATCCTTCCTGGGCAGTATCGCATTATAACCAAGTACTGCCTGCTCCTCACTAAATGGGGAACAATTCATTTGGGTCTGTTTCCTCTACCCGGAGATTTTTCTCATGAAGTTTGTATAGTACTAATCACCTTTCGGCTTCCTTTGCTCCCATTTTAAACATAGATGAAGTTAAAAAAAAAACTATAGGTGAAATTATATGCAAGAACAGGCAAAGAAATCTCATAGTCACAACAAAGCACAAAGCATCTAGCAAATCTATGAGCAGTTCCAACAGAGGACTAAGACTTACATTTTATAAGATTATATATAAACTTTCATGATTACTGGTGGCTCTGAAATCAGGGCTGAGACTTGTGGCACAGAAAAATTTTATATTGCTTTTGTCATCTGATTAGCTTCTCCAGCAGTCTCCTAATTGATTAAATCCAGCTTTTGAAACAGCATATGAACACAGAACAGAAAACCTAGCATTTTTTACCTTCCAAGTTTTTGCCCTTCGCCACTGAAAGCTTTGAATCGCAGTCTAGGCTTCACATATTCCTGTTCTTGGTGGTCTTCCATATCCAAATTAACCTGGCCACCATGAACAAGTCGCTGTAGTTCCACAGGAATTTCCCTTAATTACAAAAATAAAAGTTTCCCAATTACATTCTGAACTGCAATACAAAATTACACAAAAACCTTACACGGTACAATATAAGTTGATACTTTTAGCACGTTTAATTTAAAAGTCATAGACATCCAATTGTTTTATGAATTGATTTCATCCTAAAGGAAAAAAAAAAAAAGCAGTGAGCTGATAGTCAAAACCTAGAACATACTGAGAATCAAAAACTAGCATGCACTAAGAAAACATGTGAAACTAAAAGCCATCTGTAAATAAGTAACATTCAGATTTAAATCACCAGAAGGAACCAAAGTGTTCAAAATTTTTAAATGCCCCATGCATCTGATGACAAGTGCAGAACAGATTTTATGGGTGCAGGTGGACAGGAAGACTGGAGCTTTTAATAATTATAAACATGTGGAGAAAGCATTTTTCGTCACTTGAAAGACATACCTCAAAAAATTCACCATTTTAACTTACCCTCTTTTAACAGACTCAAGAAACTGAGCATTTGTTGGGTCTGAATAGGATCTCAGCTCACCATCATCTAAACTGAAGCCATTCCTCCATAGTTTCAGCAAAATTTGAACCTATGAAGCAAAACCAGTGAAATTAAAAAAAAAAAAAGTGAAGACAGACAAATAAGGTACTTCAATTTCGTACAGATTTAGTTATACAACCTTTGATCTATACTTCACAGATTTGGTAGAAGACCACAAACAAGACGGCAAATGACAAAAGAAGAAGAGAGCACTGCACTGTAACATCATTGTTAGAATCCTTTAAAAAAGCAAATAATATTTATAGACTACTATCTACTTCTAGATCACTTTGACACGTGAGGAAAAAGAATCTCTTCATCTGCTATCTGTGACATAACAGATGATACATTGACTGTGTATTGATCTTAGAATCACAGAACAGTTTGACTTGGAAGGGACCTTTAAAGGCACAATGAGCAGGGACATCTACAACTAGACCAGGTTGCTCAGAGCCCTGTCCAACCTGGTCTTCAACGTTTCCAGGGATAGGGCATCTACCATCTCTCCAGGCAACCTGGTCCAGTGTTTCACCACCATCATCGTAAAACATTTCTTCCTTAAATCTATTCTAAACCTACCCTCTTTTAGTTTAAAACCATTACTCCTTCTCCTATCACAACATGCCCTGCTAAAAGGTTTATCCCCATCTTTCTTATAGGCCCCCTTTAAGTACTGAAAGGCTGCAGTGAGGTGTCCCCACAGCCTTCTCTTCTCCAGGCTGAACAGCCCCAACTCTCTCAGCCTTTCCTCACAGGAGAGGTGCTCCAGCCCTCGGATCATCTTTGTGGCCCTCTTCTGGACCTGCTCCAACAGCTCCATGTCCTTCCTGTGCTGAGGGCTCCAGAGCTGGACGCAGGACTCCAGGTGGGCTCTCACCAGAGCAGGGTAGAGGGGCAGAATTCCCTCCCTCGACCTGCTGACCATGCTTCTCTTGATGCAGCCCAGGGTACCGCTGGCCTTCTGAGCTATGAGCACACATTGCCAGCTCATGTCCAGCTTTTCACCCACCAGTACCCCCAAGTCCTTCTCGGCAGGGCTGCTCTCAGTCCCTTCATTCCGCAGCCTGTACTGATAGCAGGGGTTGCCCCAACCCATGCGCAGGACCTCATGAGGTTCACACGCACCCACTTCTCGAGCTTGTCCAGGTCCTTTTGGATGGCATCCCATCCATCAGGCATGTACTATTAAACAGTACTGGTCTCAATACGGACCCATGAGGGACACCACTTGTCATCAATCTCCATTTGGACATTGAGCCGTTGACCACTACCCTGTGGATGCAACCACCCAACCAATTCCTCATCCCTCGAACAGTCCACCCATCAAATCCATCTCTCATCAATTTACAGAGAAGGGTGTTGTGGGGGACCGTGTCAAAGCCCTTACAGGAGTCCAGATCGATCACATCCATAGCTCTTCCCTTGTCCACTGATCTAGTCATGCCATCATAGAAAGCCACTAGGTTGGTCAGGCAGGACTTGCCCTTGGTGAAGCCATGCTGGCTGTCTCAAATCACCTTCGCGTGCCTTAGCATAGCTTCTAGGAGGATCTGTTCCACGATCTTCCTAGGCACAGAGGCGAGGCCGACATGTCGGTAGTTCCCAGGGTCCTTCTTTCTACCCTTTTTAAATATGGGTGCAAAGTTTCTTGCTTTCCAGTCACCGGGGACTTCAGCTGACTGCCATGACTTTTCAATATCATAGAGACTGGCTTGGCAACTACATCAGCCAATTTCCTCAGGACTCTGGGATGCATCTTGTCAGGTCCCATAGACTTATGTATGTTCAGGTTCCTCCAGTGGTCAGGATCCTGATATTCTCTTACAGTGAGAAGAACTTTGCTCCCCCAGTTCCTATCTTGTGGTCCACAGTGTTCCAATTACTTTCAAAAACAGTAAATGTTTATTGTTGATAAATTAAGAAATAAACACATAAAATTACCAATTACTGCTGCTACATCAGTTACAGCGAAAACAACTCTTTCCTCAAATTATTACATGCTGAGGTCCAATAAAGTTGATACTAGCTCCATTCAATTCCATAATGGAGGCCTTAGGTGTATCCAATGAACATCTGTCCTCTGCGGACACTTTTACTTAAACAGTTTCTACTTAACATATTTCTAATATTTAGATATTAGTTTATCCTCACAGACATAGTTACAGTAATACTGGCATTTCAAGCTGTGAACATGGTTAAGCAGACATCTGTCGGAGATTCCATTTCCTGCTATTCAGAATTTTACTTACATCTTGATTTTCTCCATATATGTATTCAGAATGCTTTTGTGACGAGTCACCCAATCTATATCCACCACCAGAAAATGACTAGAAAAAAATACATAGAAAAGCTTATTGAAATAAGTATCTGAAACAGTTTATTAAAATTCTTACCTAGACACAAATAAAAGCATCACCAACCTTGCTTCTGAGAGAAAAAGCATACACACTGCTTTAACTTGTACGTTTTCTAAGTGGAAAATTATACCTAGTAACCATAATCAGGCTAACCAGTTTTTATGTGATGCATTTCAGTTTCTATTCTGAACACTTTTTCAAACATTAGTAATTCAACAGATTATTAAATAGATTTTGATTGGGGTGCAACTGCAGCTGATTTTTTTTTAATCAGTTTTAATTAAAAATAAAGCAAATAATTCCAGTTCAGGTTGATTTATAATGATTTCCCCTGAAATTGTGTGGTTGATCCCCACTTTATTTTGTAGAGCAAGCTATTTGAGCACAGATAATACACAATTGTGCTGATCAACTCCTCTGCTATTCGCAAACCACAAAAAGGCGCATTTGCTCTGATGTGGTTTGATGAGTTTCAGAGGGACTAATGCAAATAGAGACCAAAATATCTTTTTACTTTTACCTTAGCTTTATTGAAATCACTAGATGCTCTTGAGGCTTCATCTAACGGGACAGCCCCATGTTCTTTTGCTTCCTTGAAGAGTTCAGCAACAATTTTACTTGGATTATTAGAAGCCTCAGAAATCTGTAATCCTCTATATTCCGAGTCACCTGAATAAAATCTTTAGAATAGTAATGTTCATAAGCAACAATGCTTTAAATGACAAGCATAATTTTCTGCTTCCCATGAAAAAAAAAAAAAAAAAAGAACAAAGAGTCAAATTTGGCACAAAACCTTTTCACTCTGATCACAGAAATGTTCTACCTGGTTCTGACCTTCCCAGCAATCCAAGCAGCACTACTCCAAAGACACTTCACTAACAAAACCACCAAGGTGCCCCCTGGAACAGACTCCAGAGGTTAGAGACGAAGGCCAGATGTTTAAGTGAATGCAGTCCTGATGCAGCCGTGGCTTTATACACCTCATCTTACGTGGATGCTGCCTGCTCCCAGCAAGACCCATTTCCTCAGGGGTGTACTGTGCGTGTAACTGCCTGGGCTGATTAGTACACAGCTTCACAACTAACAGCGCCTTAGCAGAACACATGTAAAACTGTTGTTGGAAAACCTGAACAGTGCCACAATTTGATCTTATAATTTAAACATTTCATATACTTCTGTTCCTGCCAACATCAGGAATGGAAAGTTTTTAATAAATTTAATTAACCTTTTAAGGCATTTTAAAATCTGCAGAAACTGCTGTGAAAGCTAATTTGTGCTCTTTTTCTTCAACATAGCCCCATTTCTAGCTCTTGAAGATAAAAGGTTAAACTACAGATAATTCTATTCAAAACTGTGTCTGCTTGATTATGAAGATCAAGATATTCCTTGAGAATTATCTTAAGGAAGGTGCTATAAATCTCTAAATACCAATGGAATAGATGCTGTGAAAAATCTACATATAGATACAAAACCTGGCAAAGAGTGTTTTGTCTTTGATTACAAGAAGCATTAATAATTAATCAAGTAAGTGCCTTCTACTTTCCTTAACTTTTTCACTTCACCACTAGGGGCAAGGCAAATCAATTAATCCATGTGAAACTGTCTTTCAGGCCAATGTCTTCAAAATGCTGTTGATTCCATCATATTTTACAATTACCTAAAACCAGCAGCGGGTATGAAGGTGCTGTACACTCATACTACTGTCACATAACTGACAATCCCTTAGTTTCATCTCTCCTTTGTACACAAATCTGTATTTATTGCCATTTATATGGAAAATCTTTAATTATTACATTTGAAAGAATTATAGTGGTAAGGAGATGAAACAAAAATTCTCATCAGAGCTTGTACTCCAGAAAGAAAGTATGTACTCACATATTTGAGGAATGGACACACAGAACAATTCAGATATTTGAGAAAAGGCAGAAAAGCTTTTGAATCCAACCATAAGTTACAACCTTTACATCCATATAGTCATGTGTTAAGGCATACACAGGTTGACACAACTACAGACAGATTCTGCTAAATATAGTTTTGCTACGGCAGTGTATGGCTAACACTTACTCTAATACATCACATAGCGTCTCTATATTTACTAGCTCTTTGCAGGATAGACTTCGCTCACCTGCATTTTCAAATTCAGGGTGGAACAAACTGTGAATGTCACAAAAAAAACTCCACTACTTTCACAATTATTAAAGGATTTTTTTGTTTTAAAAATACCTTTGGTTTTCTTTGTCATCGCTCATGCTTCTCTCTGGTTTTCTCAACCTTCTAAGAGAATCAATTTTAAGACTGCCAAGAGAATAAAAGAAAAAGTTTGAAGATGACTGGTACACGCACTTCACTAAGTACTTCATTTCTAACTTCGGAAACTCACCACACTTTCGCCCAAGAAGAATTATAGAATCATACAATGTTTTGGGTTGGAAGGGACCTTTAGAGGTCATCTAGCCCAAGCCCCTGCAGTGAGCAGGGACATCTTCAATTAGACCAGGTTGCTCAGAGCCCTGTCCAACCAGGCCTTGAATGTTTCCAGGGATGGGGCCTCCACTGCCTCTCTGGGGAATCTGTTCCAGTGTTTCACCACCCTCATCGTAAAAAATTTCTTCCTTGTCTCTAGTCTAAATCTACCCTCCCTTAGTTTAAAGCCATTACACCTTGTCCTATTGCAACAAGCCCTGCTGAAAATAATTTTCTCCACCTTTCCTATAGGCCCCCTTCAGGTAATGAAAGGCCGCAGTAAGGTCTCCCCGCAGCCTTCTCTTCTCCAGGCTGAACAGCCCCAACCCTCTCAGCCTTTCCTCATAGGAGAGGTGTTCCAGCCCTCTGATCATTTTGGTGGCCCTCCTCTGGACCTGCTCCAACAGCTCCATGTCCTAGCATCTCGTCCTTCTGGTGTGTCAACTGCACCACTCAGCTTGCTGTTGTCTGCAAACTTACTGAGGGTGCACTTGATCTCACTAAGTCATTGATGAAAATGTTAAACAGCATTGGTCCCAGTACAGACCCCTGAGGCGCACCACTTGTCACCGATCTCCATTTGGACATCGAACTGTTGACCACTGCCCTGTGGCTGTGACCTTCCAACCAATTCCTCATCCACCGACCAGTTCATTCATCAAATCCATATTTCTCCAATTTAGAGAGAAGGATGTTGTGAGGGACTGTGTCGAAGGCTTTACAGAAATCCAGATAGATCACATCCATAGCTCTTCCCTTGTCCACTGATCTAGTCATGCCATCATAGAAAGCCACTAGGTTGGTCAGGCAGGACTTGGCCTTTGTGAAGCCATGCTGGCTGTCTCAAATCAACTTCACGTGCCTTAGCACAGCTTTTAGGAGGATCTGCTCCATGATCTTCCCAGGCACAGAGGTGAGGCTGACATGTCGGTAGTTCCCAGGGTCCTCCTTCCTACCCTTTTTAAAAATGGGCACAATGCTTCCCTTCTTCCAGTCACCATGGACTTCGCCCGACTGCCATGAGCTACGTACCTAAGTACATAGCCACGGATCCTTCTCAGTGAACAAGCAGAAAAGGGCACGTGTATGGCCGAGACATTTTGCAGTAAACAGTTGGACTAGATGATCCAGAGAGGTGGTAGATGCCCCATCACTGGAAACATTCAAGGCCAGGTTGAACAGGGCTCTGAGCAACCTGGTCTAGTTGAAGATGTTCCTGCTCACTGCATGGGAGTTGGGCTAGATGACCTCTAGAGGTCCCTTCCAACCCAGAGCATTCTATGATTTTATGAGTGTTTTAGCTCCCTTCCAACTGAACTACTCTATTCTATTCTAGCACAGGTTATGCAGAATTCTGCTTTACGCCACTGGTTGTCCCGTAGGTAACACACGTAATATGCAGGCTTAACAGCTGTCTCAGAATCCAGCTTCTCAGAATTAATTACACTCTAAATTCTTTCCACATTTTAGGTGGTTTTGTCAAGAGGTAAGTTGTCTAGTGAAGTCAACACTGGCTTTCTTTGATATCCTGAAGTGCCTATCTATAAGGATCCTATAAACTAAAAAGCAGTACGTCTCACTTCTTTTACACAATTTTAAAAATACAGCGAACGGCAACATCGCAAAGACTTTCAACAGACAATTAAAATGCAGAATCAGATTCTGGTTTACAATAGGGACAGATCGATACGCAACCACAGGACAAGCTAGGGTTGTTAGCTTTCAAAATGTCAGAAAAGCGGTACAGATGTATGCTCTTATTCTCTAATATTTGATAAAATTCATTAATGCAAGATGCGTATGAGGTGGCCAATTACCATGGGATAGAACACATACAATCTGCTACACGAGTAACATCAGATCACCACTGCAGATTTATGCAATTTGTCTGATTACTGTACCTTTGAAATCAAAGTGTAGCAGAGCAGGCCATCACTTTTTAAGTATCAATGTTGATAAAACAATGTAATTCTATATCCCAGTGAAGGACCTGCTTCTTACTACTTTCTCAGAAAAAAAAGTATTGTTATTGACTTAGGTCATGGGCACTACAAACACTTTAATCTCTGTTTTCTTCCTTTGTTGCACTGCAGGTTTTGTGGGGCTTGTATTTTTGTGCCAATAGTCTTAAGTTTTGTAAAGGAGCTTACACAACATGACAACATATATAATACAGTGTTTGTTCCAGTAAGGTCCAGAGACCTTCTTCTATACCTGCAATTGTGGAAGGCAAGACAAGTAGATGACTTCAAGAGCAGCATTAAGTTTCCATGAATTAATACACTGCTCACTTGAGAACAAACTGAAGTCAAAAAAAAAAAAAAATCATTTGGGATACCATGTATATAGCAGCCATCTCTTCTTTCTGTGACAGCTTTCAGTATGATTGCCAGCAAAGCGCAAGCGTTTGCCAACAGCTATCACACTGAACTATTCGTGATACCGTATTGCAGCTTTTCCTTCAGTTGGAGAGGGAAGTTGCAACTTCATGATATGTACAGGTAAATGGAGCTATTTGCTTTGTTTGTTTATAAACTGTGTTCTGTGTGGCTGATTAGCCAACTTAGGTGGTTTCACCACAACAAACAAAAAAACTCACCAAAAGAGCAATTATTTTCCCAGTGTCACATACCGTGCTAAAATCCCTCTTCCTGAACATCTGCATTTGCAGATGAACTTGGAGCATGGCTCTGGTGACTGAGATCTTTTCTGCTGTTTAACCTCCTTTAAAACAGAGATCCATATTGGCAGCAGCGATTGAAAGACAAGCCAAATACAAGACCTGTTATGACATCGCTGATGGTAATGATTTAAAGACTTGTCCTCTCTAAAACAATTTAAATAAAAATTAATTAAAAGCTGGCAAAATATCTTTATAAAAAATTTAAACCTACATTGAATCTTCACATGCTATGTGAACTGTAAGCACTGCAGGCCAGCAAAAGTTGGATTTATACGTGTCTTTCCTTCCACCTGCCAAAACCAGACAAATTCATTAAGAAGCCCTTCTTATTTCTCTCACCCCATAGGAGCTTATGAATGAACCTACTAATAATTTTTCATATGAATATCTGTCTTATCAGGTTAGTTACTTTAAAAGTATAACACTCAAAGCAGCTCACTTGTAAAGTTTCACACAAGCTACTGATGTGCTGAATTTTGAAGCAAAGAACCACAGTATTTTTCTGATACAGCAAATTTCCAAATTCTATCTGTGTAAACAAAGCAACACTATTTCACTTACAGCATCTTTATTCTATCTTATCTGAAGCAGGTTTAAAGTGTTCTGAAATACCATATATCACAAAGGCTCCTAAATAAATACAATTTAAAAAGCATTCTGAGAGACAGATTATCCATTATTACAGGGACTCACAATTCCAGACTACGAACTGCTATAGATCGCTTTTTATACAAGAAGGAGATATGACAAAGTTTTGTGAGCTAATACAGTACCTATTCAACACATTTCTGAAGTACAAAGCACGTCTTACCTCTGTGATACTTTTGTGTTACTCATCTTCGTAGTTGTTGGTTTGTCAGCACACAATGACTGCCTTTTAGCTTCATCTTCATATAACTCTGCCAAGGCCAACTGTAGGAAACACAACTCTTTTTTAGAAGTCTGTAACTCTAGAACTACATATGGAACAGAAATAAAGATAAAAACTATTGCAAAATGTACACATCACCAGAAAGTTATAAACATCAACATGAGAAACCCCAACTACTTCTCTAAAATCAACTTCCTTTCTGCTTTATGAAAAAAACACACGACGCTTAATGCCATTGTGACTTGGAACTTGTACTCTGCCTTCATATTGTTCACACTGCTTCGCTGGCTACATTTAGCCTACACTAGATTCAGAATCACAAGAGTACATACACACGTATATATTAAGCATCATGTCATTAATATTAACAAATTGAAATAAAGTTGATAAGTAACCCTCTGATAAGACTAGGAAGCAAATCATAAATTTTACAAACATTTTACTTCTAAATAGAAAAAACGTAACTTGAATAAGCTTGTACCAGAATTAAGATCCCATTCAGCCTTGCTGATCTGAATTCAGGACATCATTGCAAATAGGTTTGGGAAAAAAAAAGTTTTTCCCAAAGTTTCCCCAAATGCTGCTATATCACTGCCAATTTCAATTTTAGGAAGTCGTGTGAGGCACATCTACCATGTCATTTTTAGAAAACTTTTGTCCTGAATAACACTCTATTTGTCAAATCATCCTCAATTTTGACCCCAAACCACGTTATTCACACTACGTAAGTGATATTAACATTTTATCGTACATACCAGAACAGGTATGAGGCTACAATTTCATTACAGTTTTATGTAGAAGGAATACCCATTAAAATAAAATGAAGCATCACCAGTCCTTCAAAACACACTGTTACGAACACAGGACATTAATCCTATATTACTGTGAGGCATTTCCTGAAGGGGAAAAATATGAGCTGAGGAACTATACCCATTAAGAAAATTAAACTGAGTAATGAGACAGCTCAAGCAAACCGCTGAAGACCTCCACTGTATCTGAAGATACAAGCAAATATCTTTTAGATATGTAAAGCTGATGGGGTAAGTCACAGACAACGAGTCTGGCAGACAAAAAAAGGAACAGGCAAAGATCTACCCTGTACCGCCCTTAATCCAAAGACTGAGGGATGCTGAGGGAGCGTAAAAGGGCATGGTCAGGCTTGCGTGCTTGCCTTCTACCGCACCTCTTACGTTGCCATCACAAATAAAGTACTGAGCTAGATGGATCACTGCTCTGACCCAGGAGAGTACTTCTTCGGTTTTTAACATTTTATCAATAATGATCTACCCAAAATGCATGTCTGCTTCAGTTGACTAACTAAAGACTTTATGAACCAAAAGTATTAACACAGACTTTGTTACTGTTCCATATTGTAGCAAAATTAATCTCAAAAAGAACCTATGAGAATCCCGAATAGTAATGATGAAAATAAGAAAACTATACCCATCTTTCTCTGTTAATTATGTACAATTCAATAAAATGGGGACAATTTCAGTTACAAAAAGTTTACACCTGTTTTCCAATCAATTTGTTGCTAAAATATTTCAAACCTTTGTAGACTTTCAAAGTCACACACAAAGTGTTCGCAATTAAGCACTTAGGTACCAATGCTGAGTTACATTTGTCATCACACTCTCTCAAAACTTTTTTTTTTTCCCCGAGTAAACCTGGGAAAAATTCTTGTCTTTGGTCTTACACATTTGTGGATATTGATGAGCACTCCTACCAAATAATCAGGAAATACAATGGCGTCAAAATAACTTCCAGCACAGTTGAAGTCCAGCTACCGAGGTGTGGGGAGAGCCCTTCCAGCTCCCTGGAGAGCTGCCCACCACATATGCTGACCACCCACGGTTCCCCAGCCCCCTTTCAGAGGCGTCCTCCCCTTCCCGGCCTCAAAAAGGGAGGAAAAAAGCAAAGCAGACAGCAGCCTCAGCTCAGAGTCCCGGCACTGTGAGGGGCGGGGAACCGCTCCCCTTAGGGGCGGCGGGGGAAGGCCAGGGGTGCCGCCGAGGGGATGCGGCTCTCCGCTCCGCTCCGCTCCGCCCCGCCCCACGGAGGGAACGGGACGCCCACCCCCGCCCGCTCACCTGCAGATCCCGGGCGCTGGGCGGGCGGCCGGCGCTCCGGGGCTGC
>Ga0065711_1003154_pt1 | contig 29450 bp, 15 predicted proteins | sample Hoacrofraction12_FD_59098 | JGI IMG/M metagenome (GOLD analysis project Ga0065711, IMG submission 59098) | Hoatzin crop microbial communities from Cojedes, Venezuela - Epithelial fraction 12 v2 (version 2) | ecosystem: Host-associated > Birds > Digestive system > Esophagus > Crop | place... | reverse complement strand
CCTGGGCAGCCTGTTCCAGTGCTCCGTCACCCTCAGAGGGAAGAAGCTCTTCCTCATGTTCAGACGGAACTTCCTGTGCCTCAGTTTGTGCCCATTGCCCCTTGTCCTGTCACTGGGCACCACTGGAAAGAGTTTTTCACATTCTGCATGGGCTGCAGAAGTCAGCCTCACAGTCAGGCCTGAGCCTTGGTTGGGACCTGCATGTCTGTGCACATCAGTGTTCAGGGAGCTCCCGGGGTTCCCCAGACAGAATCTAGCACCGCGGTACCACAGCGAGGGCTACGTTACGGCGAGAGAAGGCTTCTCACCAGCCCTCCCAGGAGTGCCTCACAGCGGCAGTCCACAGCAACGCGGGATGCTGGGATAAACAGGAAAAGTTAGGCATCAGCCGAAATTTTCCCCTTCCAAAATAATTTTCAGAACCAAAGCTAAGCAAAATTTGCTGGCTTCCCAACTAGAAGAGAACAGACTTAACCAGTAAATGCCTTGGGAGCAGAGCGGTGTCTCAGCAGACGCTTGTGGCACCTAGCCTCTAACCTCACTCCATGTAATTAAAAACCCATCAGACAACATGACATCACAAGACTTGCGACCACACTTCATTCTGCAAAGGTCAAATTCCAACTACCTTGTCTGCTGCTGTCCTATAAGGGTACCTGCATCTCTAGAAAAAAACCCAGTGCTGCTTTTGTCATCCTAGTATTAGTAACCTCGAGCCCATGAGACAGGAATAATCTGTGAGAAAGTGGCATAATTCTAAGGGGCAATATTAGAATTGCTGGAGCTCAGTGCCATACTTAATGAGCCACTGATCTTGAACTGGGCTGTAAAAATCACAGGGGAAAGATGCAAAAGGTGCTTCATTAATTACCTTTATTATTAAAATTCTGGCAGCCTCTTTTTGCCCTCCCTTTTCCCATGATTTCAAGACTTGCTCTCTGATGAGTTTGGATCAGTAGTTTAATTAAGTTGGCACTTCTTTCTAGCTTGGGGATTCTGTGCCCTAGAACTCTGCTGGCCCCCACCAAGCCTGTGGCCTAGCAGTCCTTGGCACTATTCCAACCCAGTGGCACTCTGAATCCTCACAGGAAACAGCTATTTAAATCACAGTCCTTAAGCCAGGCACTCAATCATCAGACGCGAGACAACAGGACGCTGCTGCATTTTGCTGGGATGAAGCTGACTATCTTGCCTACGCTACTTGTGAAAGAGCATTTCTCACCAACCCCATACCAGTGCCCCATGGCAGCAGTCTCCAGCAATGCCAGTCCTAGAAAAAACAAGACTGTCACAGGCTGGAGTGAGGGATTATCCCGACCAGAAAGGAGATCAGCCAAGACGTTGCTGCTCTTCACCCTGTCCCTGATGCTCCCCGGGAGCATGAGACCTCTGCAAGTGGAGATCTCTCTTCATTGTGCTAGTGAGAATGTGTTCATGAGCTGTTCAGATCACATTCAGGAATTTCCAAAGCAAGCAAGTTCGGCCAGTCAGATTGAGTGATCTTACAGCCCCCTTCCAGGCTAAAGAAAAGTATCCATCAAAACTAGAACAGCAATAACAGGCAAGAAAGCACTCTCAAGGAAGCCAGTTTGCACTGCTGATCTGGGCCTGCCATATGCTGCCACTAAAACTGTGGGTAAGTGCTACCAGGAGAAGGGAACTTCCCAGCAGCAAATTCCCTCAACCTGAGGAAGTGCTTGAAATCCTTGCCATGAAATCATCTTTCCTCTAAGAGGGAAACACTGGGGTCTTTCGTTTCTCTGCTGAAGGGACAACTCCCTTTCTAGAGTCCCACTCCACACAGCAAAGCTTGCTTGGTGGTGTAAGTGGCTACTGAATACTTGGATTTCCTAAAGCTGAGACTCCCTAGATAATCTTTCGTGTCTGGCAGATGGACTTTGGTGCAAGCAGTAGTCACTGTGCAGAGACAGACCACTAAGCATTGAGCCTTAACCCACTGACAACGTAGACTGGAAGATACCTACTCTTCACGATCAACGAATGCCAAGAAGAGAAATCAGTACAAAGCATCAATCAGAAAACCACTATGGTCCAAATTCTCCCCTGCAGATGGACTGAGATTCAAAGCCAAACCTTGCCCTGTAAATAAAGCCAAAAGGCCTTTCCAGTTCCCCTCAGAAAAGGGCCCCCAAATTCTGCTTGGGAAGCTCTACTTCATCACTGCTCATGTTGGGACCCACCTCTTCCGAAACACCTGGAGGAAGCACAAGTGCAAGTAAAGCCATGCGTAAGGCTGGGAGTGTAACAGGGAGAAAACAAGAGATGAGTTAGAACCACTGGCCTGTTCCTTGCCTAGAGAACCAAGAAAGGAAAAGGGGCTGCTTCCCTGTCCTGCTGACCCAGCAACTGCCTCATAGGACACAGAGACTGTGAAAGCTCCAATTCCTCCAGGACTGGAGGACAGTAGAGAAGGCAGAAGCCGGAGCCCCTGCTTTCTGTACCCAAACTCATCAGTAAGGGCACAGTGCTTTCATTTCGCTTCCAACATCCCCAACTGTCACCTACTAGTCCTCAGGTCAAGTATGTCCACTACCCCAGCAGTACAGCCCCCCAGGCATGCAAGGAAACAACAAACAGCAACAAGCATGCACGCATGCACACACCAGAAGACGTGCGCACACACCCCACATTTCACTGGAAGCAGCAACATTGCCTCGCCCACAGGTCTGGAGGCTTGGCTGGGTACTACCTGCATGATCTGCGTGGGGATCTAGCCAAGGGAAGAAACCTGAAAATCAAGGCAGGGTGGGAGAGTCATCATCACCAACAGCTTTTACTCAGTGAGTAATGCCCTTAGACTACTATCCCCGATAGCTGTTCGGAGGGAATTTGTCCAGCCTTAGCTTAGAGCCTTTGTGTGTAGTCCCCACATGCTTCAGACAGTGAAGTTGTTTAACCAAGTTATCCTTGATTAAACACAACTCAGCAAATGATTCCAGGTGGAGGCAAACCTCAAAGGCTCAGTTCCTTCACTCTCAGAAGACGAGTGGCTTGGAGAAGCATCTGCTCAAAAATCTAAGGATTGCCAGCCTTGCTCTTAGGGATCTCCACAGCCTGGTTAAACCTGGCTCCTGAGACAGCAAAGAATTAACAAGCACCAGACGTGGTGATGTTGTGGGAAACAGAAAGAGGCAATGCCCATCCACTGGGAACTAGGTCCAACAGCGCTCTTTTTCTTCATCATGCTAGCAAGGACTTGACAGTACTTGCAAGCTGGGCTGGATTCAAATGACAGACCCAGAGGAGAAAGGCTCCAGGTCTAGAGCACTGCACAGAGGAATCCAGAAGTGATTCCCAGGCAAGCACTTTATGGCAACAGGAAGTAACGGGGAGAAGTCGAGCACAGCAGACAGAGGAATTTTATCCTGAAACTAAGCAAGGGGTATCCCATGGACAGAGAAGCAGCACCCTGCTCTTCCAGCATTTCAAATGCATTTCTGTAAGTTCCATAAGCAGAGGTAAGATCAGCAAGTATTCCACCAGGCGGTCCCTGGCAATCACCCCCCTTTCAGTCAGAGCAGATGCCTCCACAGTGGATGACTACTCAGGGTGCACTGGGGACCTGAAGAGACAGCATCTTGTGACCACAGCCTAGGGGACAGCGCAGCTGAACATGCCAAATGAAACAGTCATCATTATTATGTTTCACCACCACAGCAAGACTCAGCACAATGTACCTGTAAGGTTACCCTCAGCACCACACGCAGCCTTTATGGTCACAGACCAGACCTCAGAAGGTCCGTTTCCATGATGTACTGCAAACCCCATCCAGGAGTGTCCTGGACACATAAGTCACACAAGCAGTACATACCTGTGGGAGGTGGAGGAATGCTGGCTGCTGGCAGAGGCTTAGTAGATGGAGCTCCAGGACCTCCCTGAGGGTAACCCATGTTCATGGGGCAGTTGAAAGGTGTTGAAGAGAAACCTAGAGGAGACTGGCTTGCCACAGGGAGAGGACAGGCTGCAGGAAGCTGAGACGATGGGACTGTGGCTGGAGTGAAGAGGGTAGATCCAGGTGGTGGAACACCAGGAGATGTCATGGGCATGGACTGTCCTGGCAGAGAAGGCTGACTGGGGAAGGAAGCAGGACCAACAGATCTGACTCCCCCTGGTCCGAATGGCTGAGACTGTGACACAGCTACAAATGAGAAAGAGTGTATCAGCATCACTTGTTTCATGTGCAAACTATTCTGATGCTCTCCTTCATGCTAGGAAGTCTGCCCTTTTCCAAGGCATACCCTAGAATACCCATGCTAGGTGTATCCTCCATAACCCAGGATACACCAGTCAAACTCTGCCACAAAGTTAGCTGTGTCTTCTCCACCTCTATACATGCTTAATATCAGTGGACGTGCAGCAACAGTTGCTAGAACTCAATATGTAAGAAGCACTGAGGAGCCTCTCAGACAGCTGGCTTGTTCTTTGCAAGTGCAATAAGCATGTGAGGAAGAAAGTAGAGCAGCCATCTGTGTTCGAGGTTTTAGTGTAAGAAAACCTGGAGAATGCACATGACTATAAGACGATGCTTACCTGGCCCTGAAACGGCTGCTGGAACCAAGCCCAAGTTGTACTGTGGGTACGGGGGCCCTCTGGAATAGACACTTGCTTGTGGACCCGTGCTGGCCTGGGGAGGGGCAATGTAGTGAGGTGTCATAGACATCACTGGCACTGGCTGAGGCGTGAAGAGAGAAGGCACTGAAGGCTGAGAAGGTGCTGAAGGTGCAAATGATGACTGATAGCTGGGCTGCAATTAAAGAAAGAAAGAACTTGCAAATAGCCAACACAGTCGTGTGCATACACACACAGGCAGATGCACTTTCTATCCCTGTCACTTCTCGGGCAAGGGAACATGCTGAAGCAGTCAGCGCCCTGGATGGACTGGATCAAAGGCCTTTCCCACCACAGAACTTGCTCAACAAACTGGGCACCACACTTGTCAGACTATTCTCTGGCTCTCATGAGGATTAGTTCTCAGGAGCCAGTTCCCATACAGTGACTTCCTGGAAGCACAACCAGAGGAAATAATGAAGGAATAATAATGAAGTAATAGAGTCTGGAAGCAAAACTTTCTGAACAGTTTTCTTGTGGAAGAGCTGAGATTAAGCCATACTACACTAATTTTACCAAGATGTGAGGGTGAGATGGGCATAGGAGAGCGAACCATAGCCCTCTTTTCCCTCCGTATGACAGATCTCAGTGGACCACTACATTTGTAAGTCTCCTCCAGTGACTGCATGTGGGACAGGGCTTTGCAAAAATATACCAGCCAGCCTGCTTTTGGATTATCACAGAGCTTGTGTTTGCTCCAGTGAAGAACATCACTTATGAGTTCCTCAACACCTGCAATCTGCATCATCTCATATTACTTCACATGCCTCCCACAACCTAGTAAGCCTCCCTCCCTCTCCCCAAGCCACGAACACGAGCTTAAGGCCTACCTTCTCTGGATGTCTGGGACCTGTTTTGTGGGCTGCTCCTTCAGAGGTGGAACCACCCTTGGCTGATGGAGATGTGTGTTTCATGATACCTACATTGACACGAGTGTAGGGAAAAGGGGGTGGCTGCTGATCACCCACATTCTCTCCTTGAGCATGGAAAAGCCGGTCTCGGAGCTGTTCAATCAGGAGCTGAAACAAACTATGCTTTAGGAGAAGCGTCTTCAGAACCTCAGATGGAAGGTGCTTGGGGAGGCATTCAAAGCAGACCCTGACCCAAAGCACTGAGCATCAACCTGCAAAATTAACCATTTCCCCAATAGCCACCAGGAAAAAAAACCCCAAACTGTAAACAACAGTCTGGGACATCACCTGTCGTATTCCCAGGCAGATGAAGTCTCACTGATCCTTCCTCCAATCTTTAGACTTTTCCCTCCCCAATCACTACCCATGTTTGGGAACTAGACAGTTTTGTTTCAAAATACAAGGTGACCTCCCCACTCCCTTCTTCTACCAGTTAGTTTCAGTAATAGATGCAGCTTCACTGGAGAGCTTGCTTCCCAGCATTGTTCTCCAGGAAACATTTTACAGTTCCATAGCTCCCTTTCTTTTCCCTGAATCAAAGGCATGACAAAGAAAAAGCAAATTAAGACAAAAGCTGTGTCCTGGAAAAAAAACCCAAACAAACCATGCCTCTGCTCTCAAGCTACCGTGATTCAGGTGAAACCTTAAGTCCTGATGCATGTCAAAACCCGAGTTTTCTGTACAAGAGAGATCTCATACAAAGTATAATTTTTCCCCACGTACTACTCTTTCCCACAGCAACTCATTTCTCACTCACCTCTTCAGAGCTGTTGGGTAGGTAATTCATTGCGGCTGCCAAGCATCCTTGTGATGCCAGGAGACTGGCATATTGGGTGACTCGTTCTGCCAAGACAGGGCCTGGTTCTGGTCCTGCTGTGCCTCGGAGCATCTCAATGGACCTGCTCAGCACCATCACCTTCTCTACGAGATCCTGAATAAGACAGGGGGAGGGAAGAAACAGACCACTTGGAATCTGACTTGCTTTACTGGTCCATCTCATGGTGAGACAATACCAGATGGCTTTCCCCACTTTCAACTGACATCTGGTCCACTGTCAACAGAAGTTACTCCACTCTCTACCAGATACTACCACTGATTACTGTTTCCTCAGGTGCGCTTTGTGGAGAAAAACAGGAACCAGGAAGCAAACTCTGACACTGCTACTTGTATGGTAAGGGAAAAAATAAAATTAGACGCCACAAGGACGTTCCAATCAACTGTGATCTTTTTACTAGGAAGTTACTACTGTAACTCCAGGAGTTACAAGCTACCAGCTCAGAAGAGGAAGGATTAAAATCGTATCAGGAAATATTCACCAGAAAAAACTCATACTGCTGACAAACAGTTATTCAAAGCTCCTTCACCTCCTAGAAATCAAAGTAACATTTATATCTGTAGAACGATACATGCATCGTTAGCTGATAACTGGGAGGAGGCCCATTTCAAACACCACCAGGAATGCTGAAGATGCCTTTTTGTTGCTGTTATTCACTAGCGGGGTTTCAAAACCAGGGAACTCCGTAGCAGAGGGCAATATGTGCAGACACCCAAGTAGAAGACTTGTCTAGTTCATTCTAGCAACTAGTGGACACAACAGGGGTTAGTGACCTAGCCAGAACCTGTTTAAGTGTAACAGGCAGGTAAAACACTGGCTTGGAAACCCTAATTCATCTGCAAGCTACGACTTCCCATTCATGATCATTCTACTCGCAGGGGGAATAAAACAGTCTAGATGTTATTTTATTTTGCCAGAGGCTGTTCTGAAGGTACAGCCAGATAACTGGAGCATTACAGTTAGACATGATAAGTGCAGCAGCAAATGTACTCCCAGGTGATTACCAATAAGAAAACAGGTACAGTCGAAACTTCCCTGACTAAAAGGAAGCTCAGAGATTGTATCGGTACGCAAAGATAGGCGGGCAGGCCGTAACTCTTGTCCATGGCTGGATTTATGTGCCAGGTAATCCGTACTCTCTAAACACACAAACCCTTAATGTTTAAGGGTACAAGCCTTCTTTAGATGTAAGCTCGTAATCCAGCCTAGAAGGAGATACCTTGGCGACTACAAACAGGATTCGACTGTCTGCTGGAAGCCAGATACTCTGTTTGATGGGACAATGAAAACAGATCAGGGCTACCAGACTGGCCTAAAGAGGAGTCAAACCAACATTATAGCACCTGTACCTGCAGGGCAAGTGGTGATGAAGTCTCATGGTTTTTTACCCAGCATTCCACCAACCTCTCCACATTGCCTGATGAGATATAGCAGAGGCAGGCATCATTGGACAGGGCTGCATCTCCCTCCGACTCTAGACGGGCACCCAGCATGTCTAGAGAGGAAGCAATACAGCCAACATTTAGCACGCTCTCTTTCTGAAGAGCTCATTAACCCCAATGCTCATCTCTTAGCAATCAATCCTTCTCTGGCTTGGCATGAAAAGGTGTTGACAGCTTTGGATCTCCACCTAATTCTTGGATAACACAGAGAAATGGGCATCACTATGGAATCCCAAAGACAACTGGGTTGAAAAAAGAAGTAATTTTTTATACATCTGCCAATATTTATGTCTGCCCAGAAATATAAAAAAATGAAAACCCCCTAAAAATGACAGATGAATTCAGTGAAAAAATCCAATGCTTATTTTTTTTTCCAAAGAGGTGTGGGAATCCCCAGGCAACAGTACCAGGGACAGCTAGTAATTTGGCAGTTGTCAATGTTTAGCAAATGCTAGGAGACGAAAGTGAGCTGGAGCTATCTCACCATCGCCATCGCCACCGCCACTTTCCACGCCTGCAATTTGGTCTGTAAAAGATGTCATGTTCTCTTGCATTTCAGGTTGCATCATCCTACTTGTATAAAGAGCTGGCATTTCTCCAACAGCACTTGGCTGTTCCCATCAGCCAGGGGCTAGTTCCCACCTAAGCAACACGAGTAACTTCATCAGATTCAGTCACTAGATTGTCCCTAAAGTCTGACTCTCAGAACAACCAGCTGCTGAGCATGCTGGACTACTGAAAAGACTGAGGAAATTACTGAAGCCATCAAACATTCATTAACTTCTGTTTCTGAGCTTAAAAGGAAAGGGAATATGCTGGAATGGTAAACCTCTTTCAGACGGAGTGAAGCCACCTGAGCTTTTACTGTCAAGGAAATCCCTTTCTCCCCAGAATAAAATACTAAATATCACCCTCTTGTTGTCTCAGTCTAGTGCCTATCCTGTTTTTTTTCCATGCTGTTGGTAGAGGTGACAGGAAATATCAGCATATGTAACCTTACACTATGACTCTCCGCTACGGTGTGAGTATAGTTCTCCTAACTCAACAGTGCACACCTATTTAATAAGTTCCAGCTAGCTGTAACGAGTAAGGACTGCTTTCTTCCTCAACAGTATCCACTTTTTTCTGTAAGCTGTACAGAGTTGCGTTCCTCTAAGGGAAATCATATCAAAACATAGTACGCTGCATACCACAAAGCTGGGTGTAGTCCTCATGCTTTGAGTAGGTTAACAAGATGGCCAGTGCCTCCTTCCAGCTCTGTAGATCACAACTGCAAACAATATCTTTCCAGTTCTGCTGCACAATGGAGGAAAGCAGCTGTAAGGGAAGCAGAAGGCCTTTCAGTCACTGAAGACAAAGATAAGCTGACTGCTTAAGCAAGTGCACCCACAGGGATAGCTCACTTTCAGGCACACTTCTCACTATGCAGCAACTACCTCACTGTACATTAAGGTCCACCAGTCTCAGTATCATAATGTTTATGGTAACTGGAACCCGATGCCTCCAAAGAAAGTCAAAAAGCCCAACAAAGCACTTAAGAGAATATGGCAACAGCCACACTAGGCAAGACTAAAGATCCATCTAACACATATTCTGTTTCAGAGCAGCTAGTATGACTAGGAATGACTAGCTAGTATGACTGGGAATACAGTGTTAGGATATCCCAACCCTTGTTACAGTTCCTCCTTTGTCAATTAATGAGCTATGACCTTCCCAGCTGAACTGTAAAGGGTCAGTATGCGCCACAGGTTACAAGCATAGGGAGCTGAGGCAGAAACCATTATACTAAAAGAAAAAAAGGAACAGAGAACACACATATTCTAGGTGGGCAACATGAATTTGTCATAAAACTGCCAAGAGATTTGAGTAAACGTCTAGCCAAGAGAATATGCACAGATTCTGCTGCCATTCTACTTCCTGCTACAGCATTTCCACACATATTTGGACAAACGTCTGCCAAGGTATCACACGCCTTCCCCTGCTCAGTAGGTACACAAAACTGTCACTTACCAGGGAGAGTTTTGTCTTATGCTTGGCAAAGTAGCGCTTCTGGGTCTCCTTTAGGAGGTTCTCCCCACCAGCTATAGCTAAGATGATGGCATCTGCAAAGCGCTCTGCCCGCATGCACAGCTCCACTGCGCCCCGGAAATTCCCCAGCAAAAGGGCTTGGCTGATGAGTCCATCCGTATCTACAGAGGTGAAAAGCAGAGTTAAACCACAGGGGCACCATCCAGATGCATTGATGATGCTCATTTTAAAGAGCAGACAGTAAGAAAACAATAACATATAGAAGCCCAGCTAAAAGAAGATTTGGAAACCCAAATCAGGTTTTGCACTTTAAAAAAAAAACCACTGGCTTGACAGTAAGTCTTCTATCCTCTACACCATTATTCTATACTTTTAATGGGTTTCTTATCTCTGAAGAGTATTTCCTTGCACAACGCTGAGAGATATTGCATGACACTGGGATGGGTCATGTGTTCAAAAAGTATCCATCTGCTGGAGCGGACCAGATTCTTCCCAGTATCTCTAATTTTCTGGTCTTCCCTCCGCTCCCCTTTTCCTAAGAGGGCAGAAACACATTTCATGTAACATACCTCCTGTGACAGGAATCTCCAATGTGTTCATATTCTGTGGGACAAGGCTGTCAAAAAAGGCTGAAGAGGAGGAAACAGCAGCTACATCATCACTGGAATTTATCAAAAGCTGTGAAGAGAGTGCAAGAGGTCAATTAATTAATTGAACACATAGATCCCGCCTAAAACAGTTTAATGGATTACTGAGTGGGATGGGGCTGCTCTCCACTTGCTTAAGCATGCTCATACAAATCTGATTTCAACTTGGAAACCCATCATGCCTCCTGTCACTGCTCTGTCAACCTGCACAGTTTCCCAGGGCAGCACTGAGAGCAGTGCTGCTATTGACAAAGCTTAGGAGACTGATGGTATAAGACATGCAATGCCAACGGTATCACTGGCCAGCATTGATCAACTCAACTGTCAGCCCTTGAGCAAGCTGAATAATTCTGGACAGAATAGAGACAAGCCGAACAACTGGTATCCGTAGCTAACAGCTAGGATCACAGCCATGCTTGGTGCTCTATTGCAATGCAGGACACAATTGCTGTCCCTAGACTATCTCAGCAAGCATTTAAGGTTTGTGAAGATCACTAATTTGAGGATAGCAGTTTTAGATACCTTAGAAGAGCAAAATTTACAGTGCATGGTGAACCAGGCCTTGGAAGGCATCTGAAGATGGACATACCAAAATCACGTGAGAATACATTTCAAATGATAGAGATGAAAAGGAAACAAATGCAAAAGAAATACCACAGCAGAAGCTTCACAGAGGAAATCCAGAACTGTAGCATGAAGTTAAGGTGGGGTGATGCTAATCCTATCACTGACGAAATCGGCACTGGTGAAGCAAGCCTTCTTGCAGTGTTAACAGCCAGGAGTTTGTCTTCCTCATTTGCTGATTTGTTTTAAACCAGGCACTGCTATCATCACTTAGTCTGACTCTGTGAGGTTGGACAGTCCTGCGAACTGCCCTCTGTGATGCCTGCATTGAGCCCAACAACTTGTGGTTGGATTAAACCTTCCTGTTCATTCTGTTCTCCACTGCTCTCCCAGATCGGCAAGATGTACAGGACATACCTGATCTGGCTGTGCAGCACTTGTTTCATCCGCCTCGGGAAGGGGCTGTTTATCTGGGATCCCATTATTCAAACATGAGGTGATCTAGAAAAGTAACAGACATTCACAAAGTGAAGCCCCTATCAAAGTTAAACAGCTGGGCAGCAAAGCCACCAAGTGACTGGCAAGCGCCAGACAATTCCCCCGGCTCTTTCACCTGTTTGAAAAGTTCCACCTCTCCCTACTGCTGGCTGGCTGCCTATCAGAGGTTATTTATCCTTTTCAGAGCATTGTCCGTGCTGCTGCAAGAGTTTCCTCCCTTGCAGCTCCATCAGTTCTACGCCACATTGTCTTCATCTGTCACCTTCTTCCTGGCTGAGGAATCCCCTGAGATGCAGAGAGCTGGATGCTAGAAGAAGCTCTCAACTGCACTGTTGTTATACACTTCCCAGAGCACCAACAACTAGAACCAAGACAACTGGGCTCAAGACTCCTTTGGTTTGATCCAGTACAGCTGGTTATACCACATTCGCTTTTTAATGGGAGATACTTGAGGTGCCTCTCAGCTGAAATTTTATACAGTTTGGCCTTTTGTGTGCTGTAAGATCACTCACTCATTTTCATTAGGGACCCTACAACTCTCCTAGAGCACCTTTAGTCCTGTAAAGGTTTCCCTCTATTGGAAAGACCCCTTACCTTTTTTTGCAGATCCTCTTTACTGTAGCCCAGCAGCTTGAGGAGTTTAGTCCTGGACTCCGGCTCCAGATTCACCTGAATCCCAAAGGATATTGAAAAAGACAAGAAAATATGTAAAGTCCTAGACATCTACACACTGCCAATGGCTGGCTGCAGCAGCAAAGTTTAGAGCGCAGGTTATAGATAATGCAGTCAACTATGACAAGTCCACCTAATGACTACTGTGGGAAAATCTATGGAATGCAAGTTACAATCATGATAAAACGGTGAAATTCATGCTTGTCACAGAGTCACAATTCAGGTACAAATGCATATCAGGGCTATGACTGTACGCATACTTAGTGTCCTTGGTCATTAATTCCCTGGATGATCTAGGAATTGCCAAGCTAATCTCTGTGTAGAGGCAACAGACTGATTTGAGTCCGGATGAAACTGAGACAAGCTGGCTGCCTGAACTCCTAGATGGCTTCACAAAATTAGTTAACTAATTGTTACAGAAGCTCCTTGGGTGAGGATTTCAGACAGTCCCAGAGATTTCCACAGGCTGCAAGCAGCATAACTTGCAGGTGCTATTTGTATGCTTTAATGCCTGATTAACATTCTGCCAGGAAAATCTGTCTGTCTCAGTAAGTCCCATGCTGTTCCTACTACAGAACTGACCAAACTGCACATGGATAAGATACTTGTAAACAGTCAGTAGAAACTGTTCTTGCAGCTGCAGAAATGGTCACACAGGAAAGTCTTTTGTATAGAAGCTTGGTTTGTAGTTTAAGACTATCAATAGTAATACATCTTGTACGTGCTGGAGTGATCTCACAGGACCATGGGCCAACTGAATTATAAAAATTCATTAAAATGACCGTTCGACATATCTCATCCAATGCAGCTGAAGACACTGCTGCAATGACCCTTGCAATGGAGACTACCGACACCACCTAGGCAACACCTGGCCATCCTATTCGAGCGATATGACTCCCCACACAAATGTAATCCTAAGGAAAAGATCCCAGTATTTCGCCACACACAGAGTCTGACTCCAAGAGTCTGTAAAAGACTATCAAGGCTAAGCCCTGCCCCTCCAGAAGGGCAGCCACTCCTCATTACTGAACTCTCTCATATTACCAAATTGTCAATGAAACCATCGTCCTGTGTAGGGCTACAGCCAGCCCTCATGCCACCACAGCTCTCTCCCTTATTACTGGGGAATCGCATTGCCCATTTGGACTTTGCCTTGAGAAACAGTAACAGCAGGGCTCCACAGATAGCAGGCAGATACAGCTTGACAGTGGTTTGAGATGAGAAAATCCCGTTTAGCACTTTGACATGAAGCCCAAACAAGTCCACTCACAACACCATTCCTACTGAAAAATAAGGGAACCTCCAAGACCTCAACTGCAAAAAGTTTTCTTTAGACAAGTAACTAACTAGCCTATTTAGTTCCACTTTCTATCTTAAAGAACAGGAATATAAAGGGCTAGAGAGGACCATAACAACCACACTACATGCCAGGACCATAAATAACTGGCCTCTGTGTTTCACCACGGCCAACCTACCTTCAAGAAATTCCAAAGGTTCTCATCAAACGGCAACTTGGCTGTCAGGATCTTGCCCTGGCAGTAATCAAGGAGGTTCCCTGACTGCAAGGCCATCTGCAGTTCTCTGGATCGGAGCAGGAATTCCATTTCAGTAGTGACTTGACTGATGAATACCTGGTGTGGGTAAGTCTGCTGCATCTGCTGTCCAGGAGCTTTAGTAAGACCAAAGGAAATAAGTTTTCCTCCAAACTGAGAAAGACAGAGGGAGACACAGTAAGCATCCTTACAAACGAAGGTAAAAGCAACTCACTTAGCTCTTCATTCAGCAAGGCGAACTCAAGCTCCAGGTGTGAGCACAAGGAACCCAAACAGTTTTACGTGTATGGATGGAAGGAACATTGAGGGAGTTCACTTCACAAGCCCCTCAGCTGAAGAACGAGAACTATGACACTTGTAGGTGTGCTCTCAGGCCTAGCCAGTCGCAAATGCCAGAGAGGTACAGAGGAAAAAGTACCATTTGGAACTGTTTTTTCTTTTCTGACATGGAGAGGCGGGCTGCAATGATAAAAACTATCATGCAAATGACAGGCACTAGACAGGCAGAGAACAAGTCCAGCCACAGGCTGAAAGAACAATTCAGCCTTTTGATTTAGGAGCAAAGAGGTGAAGGATAGGATCTCCTTCCTGGATAGGAAGGAGAAAATCAGAGGAGAATGCAGGCTGTGACATGCACTCCCAAAGACAGCTTTTATGAGTCTTCCTTAGCTTTGTTAACCCTTACTTATAACCTCCCACTCTCTGCTATGGGACTCTTTCTTGTTGGAAACGTATCTGAATGTTGAGCAAAAGAGCTTTGTTCCATAGAACGCCACATCGCACCTTAGACAGGCATTAAAACAACTAGCAACAGGAAGATGAAAAGGTTTATCTAGCAAAAGAAAACAATTGTGTCACACAATGACACATCTACTGCATTTTAAGCTAAGGATGCTCCATTCACTTACTGCAAATGAAACCCCCACAGGTCTGCGAATCCACTTGGGTGGCTTTTTTAATGGTGGAATCAAGGTGGTCTGAGCTACTTGCTCTGGCACCTGCAAAGGAGGAAGGACCTGTCCTGTGCCAAAAGGATCCAGGTTGTTGAAGGACGAGGAGATCTAGAATCAGATGAAGAAAGGAATAAGATATAATTCAATTCCTCTCTGTATGCAGTAAGCACAAAAAACCTATTGCTTAGTAGTCAGTTACTTTCCTCACTGATGAAGAAAAAGGCTATTACAGCACTTCTTCCTGGAATACCACCAAGCCCCTCTGAGAAAGAAACGATATTTCCAAACAGTTCCAGGGATTATTTCTCAAGAAAGCTTCACCTTCAGAGATTTTCAAGTAATTTTTCCTTAGCAAGATGCAAATTTCCTAACAAAGACTGCCTGGCCAAGCACCCAGCTTATAAATACAAGAGTTACACAATTACTTGTTTTATGCAAGACAGGGACAACATGTGGTCAAAAGTTGTCCAACTTATTTCTTGTTTTGCTCACCAAGGAATGCTGACTCCCTTTCGGTTGCTGGGGTCTTTCAAAGGGGTTAGTTTTAAGGACTGTTTCAAGCTTTTATAGCTTAGATGAGGCTGGTGAAATAATATCTGGGCCTTCTTGCCTAGACAAGAGAGTGTCAAAAGTGGCCTCTGATCTGGATTTCTGTCATTTAGGAAGTCAGTGAGCATACACATACAATGCTGTTCACAAGCATTCTTAATTTTTAACATTGTTGGCATAGATTTTTTTTTTGCTTGCTAACGATAACCCTGTTCAAGTTTGACTGGACCATAGGGTATAGCTCCAAAATACAGCTGACCAGCATACCTGAAACGAAGCATCGCAAGGCTCATCAAGCTAAGGTTGCCACACAAAGAATCATAGGCAAGACTGACAAGTTTTGTCTTTCAAATCTTTCTTGAGAGGAAGCCAATTCCAAAGAAAGAGCATTTCCTGGAGGAAAAGCTTATACCCAACAGATCAATCACCCTAATCCTTCAAAAAATACACACACACTACCAGGGTACCAGTAACATCAATCACCAGGTCTTCAGCAGAGTTTCTGATCCGATACCATGGAATCCAGAGCAAAGAGACCTCTTGGTCATGAAGTCTCTGCCTCCATAACTGTCATTGTCTCCTATTTTGGCTCTTACTTGTTATTCTATTTATCTAGGAGTTATTCTACCCTACTGTTCACCAATTTTGAAGAGTGGAAGTGTGGCACCTGCACATGAAGAATGCACAGAAAGAAAATTCTCCAAGGGGTTAAATAAATCCTTAATCTCCCACAGCTGTTGCTTGATAAGTATTTTCTTTCTCTTGCAAATCCTATGAAACTCAACTCAATCAGCTGTAAATGACTATATAAATAACACTTAAGCCAGCTCATATGCATTCTCTTAAAATCTGTATTGTAAGGCATTTGTTGGCTGGGAGAGAGGGAGGGAATTAAAAGACTAGACACCAGATTAAAATTAAAATTTTAGACAGTACTGACATTTAATCTATTCAGAGTTTGCCCATCTATTCATTGGCTAGATAATGGGTTTCAGTATCAAAATACGAACATGCTCCAAGTTATAATCAATTGACTTGAGGAAAAGTGCTAATCATGGCTTACAAGCTCCTCTTTAAAATTATCTTCTAAACTAATAAAGAATAACATGTTGTATTAATTAGTATCAACATATTTTAACCTAATGACAAGACAAGCTTGTTGTTCTAACAGGTGTGCTGCTTTATTTTTAGCCTAGTAGTAACAACTGTAAAATATACATAATGTCAAAACTACACTTGATCTTGGTTCTCTTTACACACTCCAATGAATTTTACAACAAATACCGAGACACCTTTGTCAAGAGGCAATGCAGTCCCTTTGGGACTTGGCGGATATTAAATCCCCACACAGGTAGCTTCTGGTTCCCACACCACACAGCTACACATCCTGGTGGGTGGGACAGACTGCATCACTTAAAAATCATACTGTTACACACGGGTGCTTCTAGGGGTCTCAGAAGTCAGGTGAGTCATTGCCAATCTGTCAAGCCATAACACATTCACAGGACTTTACCTTGTCAGCCTGTGTCTTCTGCTGAGCTTCTAAGTTCCCACCCATAACAGAATAAATGTTGATCCACCCATCAAACGTGGCAGCAGAGAAGACTGAAGGATTCCTAGGACACCACTGGACATCAAAGCACCACTGACTCCGAATGGGCAACTCATAAACCACCTATCACAGAAAGAGAGAAGGCAGAAGCACAACACGAATAGTCCCCTGCTTTCCCCAAATTACTTGCCCACAGCAAGTGTGCCACACTTTATTTACACATCACCATTGTACAGAAGTCTCCTGTTTTCGCGTCTTAAAGGATGCATTTGCAACCAATTTATAGTGCATTGAGCCCAAGCAGCAGAAAGCCACAGAAAGGTGCTGTACCATAGGATTCTGACTGCAGAACAAAATGCAAGAGTAACAAGTCAGTACTGTTGCACCCACTGTTAACCAAAGGAGACACACCAGAAAACACCACCAGGAAACCAGACGCCAAAAGACAAGAAGGTGTCATGAGCATGTAAACAGAAAGAATAGTCTGGTATAACAGATTTGACAAGTAAAAATAAAAGCCTACAGCAAAAACTAGAACAAAAGAGGACCATAATAGCTGCTGATGAATGATGAAGTATATTGCAGCCAACAAGTTTCTGGTCCAGCACTCAAATACCCAAAGTTCAATTCATGGCCCAGTTACAGACTTCCTGCTGGATGTTGGGCAACTCACTAACACAACCTTGACATTGAACCTCCAGTTTGTAAAATGAAGAGAGGCTTTGTGCCTCACAGGCACAAAGCACAGAGAATCACAGCTTCCTTCTCTGTGGGAACACGATCTGTGTTTTCTGTTCCTGGGTATAAAACCTTGCATTTTCTTGTATTAAAATGTGGATTGCTAAATTAAAAGGAAGAAAAAAAAAACCCAAACCCAAACTCACCAACAACCAAAAAGACCTCCAAATATCCAAAAAACAAAGAAACCAGCCCTTTCCTCAAGCTCAGCCTATTAGCCGTTCTGTATAACTGTACGGTCCTTACTACTGAAAACCTTCCCAATCTTTGTATTACCTGAAAATTTTCTGTTCATTGGTACCAAGTCAAGAACAGCCTCCTAATAATAGCTTGTGCATAAATGTGCAAGTTGAATTTGGACTCTGCAAATCTACAGCAGCATGCATAAAGATGAGCCAGCTGCATTAAAATATTTTTTTAAATTTTTCCTCTAAAACACAGTGAAAAGACTTTAGGAAAAATTAGACTTCAGGAACATTTTTAGAGTCTGGTTCTCTTCTAAACGCTAGACATCCGTACAGAGTGAGCATCAAATCCCATGAAACCACAACAGCAGCATTTCATGCATTTAATGAAAATAGATTAGTTTTTTCCAAGCCTCCAAGACAAAGATGGTCAGCTAAGTGAAATTGTCCCATGAAGCGAACCCAGCCCAGGGCTCCCAGCTGGAGTTTGTTCAGTATTGTCAGAGCACTTCCCCCATGCTATCATCATGATCAACTGCATTAACTTAGTTCAAAGTTCAAAATTCAGTTTTAGCCAGAAATTCACCATTGAATGAATAGGTGTGCAGTAATTTTTTTTTTCTTCTACACACACTCCTATTTTAATTCAGGTGACACCACAATATTTCAAAGATGGTAATTTTGAGATACATAACTAGAGAAGCACATACAAGTGAAACCACTGTACTATGAATAAAGCTTACACACATATTTAATTACACTGCTCCACTCTCAATGACCTTAACAAATGCTCCTCATCCTCCTTCAAGTTTCCGCCCCAAAAAAAACTTACTACCCTAGGAGAAGGAAGAAGAAACAAATGGACACAGAGAACACTACATATGCGAACATAGCAAGAGGAATCATAATTAGCTGAAACTAAGTTTTAGTTAAAGCTTTCTCCCCTCTATGATGTCTGGACACAGACATATCAGAGAAAATCTCTGCCTGTCTCTGTTGTTTTCAGTCTGGGTAAGGACAAGGCTCGCATTCGCTCCAGACAGGAAGAGTGTAGCAGACATACCACAGGGAATTACATCGGCACTCCAGAGGGATACAGAGGAGGGACACACACATAGCACAGCACACAACTGTGTAGAAAGCAGACCATGGGTACTTATAGCTGTTGTTACATACCTCCCCCATACTTGGGTTCCAGCACAAGATCCGGTTGTCTTTGGCACTACTCAGCAGCAGTTCAGGGTCAGCCTGGCACCAAGAGACAGAGAGAACTCCCCTAAAATAGATCAGTAATCAGTCACATTCCAAACCCAGTCCACTAACCCACCCTGTCACCAAGTAAGCAGCAGAAATGCTGCTTAAGCTCAGAAATGCTAGTTCTCATCTCTACCCTCAGCCAGATTCATCTGTGAAACAAAGCAGGCCCAGAAGAAAATCATACATCTCCTAAGTCCAGTCTCCCAGATGTCTGCATTTTAACGATGGAGATCCTTGAAAACACAACACCACAAGCTGGCCCTTACCTCGTGTGCCCTTCCAGCTGGCTCAAAGGAGAGGTAGCAAAACGTAAGTCCCATATTTGGATCACTGGCAAGCGGTCATCCTCAGAGGAAAGGACTAGCTGGGTTGCAACTTCTGGATGCCAGGCCATTCCCGAGCAATGCATCTAGGGACAAAAATAGCATAGGCTGAAAATGCAACAAAGTAAGCTGGCAATAGCAAAAATGGCCCAGAGCCATGTCATTCTGCACTTTACTCGCCTAGAATGCTTGACATAAAGCAATGTCTTGCTGTGGTAGCCAAGTATTTCTATCTTCTCTACACAGCAAAAAAAATGTTGACCACACAGAAGTTGAAGGACTAGTTCAAAATTGATCTAGTAAGACAGCTAGGATTAAAACGCAGGAGGCTTCTCATAAATGAGCTGTGAACATAGAAATTGAATGCAAGGGCACCCTTATTTTAGGAACAGCTAGGGGTCTTCTGTCTCCATTTCATTAGAGAAAAAAAAGACAGAGGTGCTTCGATGCTACAGCTCCAAGAGAACCAACACCAACAGCCCCCACAATAAAAACATTTGATCCCAAGAGTCTGTGCCTCTGCTTTGCAGTCACATGTGGCATGTTGTATGCCACTCAGAATCACACTCCGTCTTCCACTCACTCTGTTGCTGTGGTCACTGACTTTGATGATAGGCTCATTCTTCCTGAGGTCCCAAACCACAGCCTTGCCGCTGGGGTGAGCGGAGGACAGGATGTGCTGCACCTGCCGATTCCAGGACACCACCCTGATGTCTTCATGAGGCTGCCAAGATAGGAAAGGCCACACATCATTATTTCCACGTTGAGGGAACACTAATCACAGGATTCTGCACTAGCTTAACTAAGCGATTCGAGGATATAGAGATTCCTCTCTTCAATCACTGACCAACTAACTGGTAATAGCAGCACTGACCAGAAAGACTAGGGAGCGTGGAAAGTCCTTTATTCAGAATGTACGGTGGACAGTCAAATTCTGTGGGGGAATGTCACCTGGAAAAGCACCTTTGCATTTTGGGAGCAGGTACTGCATTCTGCATTGGCCAAATCAGTCATAAATCAGTGCAGAGAGAACTGCAGTGGAGAGAACATAGATTCTTCTACCCTGACTCCTGGGATGAACTTAAATGGAAAGATGACTTTGTGCAGCATTTTAGGAGTGCAGCGAGACGGAAAATGATGAAGCATCCAACGTTCATTGCCATTACTGTATCTACTGCAATGCAGAAGATAGGCAAGGAGACAAAGGGGAGGCTTACTGGCGGAAAAACTTGGCTTGCTTTTAGGCAAGTTTATTATGATTTTCTCACTTTGAAGAGTTGATTGCCCTGAATAACATAATCAGCATCAGAAGTGTCTTCCTCTTCAAACTCAGGAAACATTATCTGGGAGTAATAGCCAAGATGCATTACACGGCCCACTGGCTCTGCCAGGGATATTACTTTCACGAGATATGAAAAGCTTTGGCTAAAGCCTGAAGTAAATTCATTCCTCAGAGAAAGTCCAATAAGCCTTCCTAATCCATCACACATGCCCTATCTGGATCACAAGATAAACTGGTCAGTTACTTCGTTCAAATGCACAGAGAGCTTGACGACTAACTGTTCGAGGATTTGTTACAGGGTACTGAGATAAGGCAGATCAGAGGAACCCTGAACAGGGAAACAGTTCAAGATAAGAGTATGCGCATCCTTGCAAATCCACAACCAGGGAACAGACATCAAAATGAGGGCACAGACATCCTTGGGCATCAGCAAAATTCCTCAAATTGATGCCCCTGAAGTGAACTATCTCATCATAATGCGAAAACCACACCTTCAGTGCTTAAAACACCCCCTGTCTACATGAAGACCCTTACTCACTGAGCATATGCAATAAATTTAAGGTGCACTGAATCTTTAAACGGAAGTAAGAAGGAACTAACCAGTCATAGTTAGGAGGGTATGGCTGATAGGCAGAACTAACATTTTTAACTGTATAAATACGCGATGTGATTGCAACCAGGTGTGCCAGCTTTGCAGAGTTACTGCCTAGCACCCATTTCTGCGCCGACATGAAATAAACTGCTGCCTCGGCTCTGTGTGTGAGACTGGCTTACTGCACACCGGATGGATGAACCTCTTCTGTGGGACAACAAGCTTACCCATCCATGCAAAGTGCACCCTTCCAGAGCTTGCCAGCCTACCTCTCCTCCCCTTATAACACTCTTTCCACCTCCCCAGAACGAAGCTGATCAGTCAGTTCTGATTCATCTTTCTCCTGACAGATGTCAAGGTCTTTCTCCCTTCACAGACTGACTAGACCAGGATAACTCCACACCTCACATCTTTTTGCCTTGCCTATTGAGATATAAAACTGCAGGGGTGTTGCCCAGAGGAAAACTCGTTTACCTGTGATTTAGCACCTGGAGTCATAGGCACACTGAAGTTATTCAAGTCCCAGATGAAAATTTCAGAATCATTGGCTCCAGAAGCCAAGAGGTTACTCTGTAGAAAAAAAGAACAGCTCAGCTGAGTTTCACAGGGAGAGAGGATAGATTTCTGCAAAATAAACATAAGCAAAAAAACCCAAAGCTTCTGCAGTCAGACGAGCGCTGCAATTCGCAGCCACTAGTAAGCAGAAAGATAACAAAACGCATTATAAACCAAGCACATTTCTGGCCTCAGTGCCTTCATCTGTGCCATGGCACAGACCTGTTTAAAATTTGTCTAGCAAGCTACATGTGCAGGTGGCTGGTGTTACCCATCATGAAACTCTGCCACTGGCCTGGAACCCACTGTCTCTGGCCAGCTGAGCCTTTGCCCTGCATCCCAGCACCAGACATTTCTTCTGAGAAGACATAGGCTTCCCACAAGGATCTGCAGACAACTTTCAATTTGCCTTTGTGCTACCACAGGAACTTGTGTTCTGTTCAGTAATCACTTGTGCTGCAGTCCTTCCAAATGTGATCACAGCCCCACTGAATTAGATACAAGATGAACACACAAAGTTCTGATTTCAAATGGGTAATGGTCTAACACATAACAGTATTATTACAAGACATGTTTTTACAGAGAGCCAAGAGACTTGATCAAGATCACAGGGGAATTCAGTGGTAAAGCTGTCAACAGAACCCAAACCTGAGTCCCAAACCAATCTTGTGTCACAACTGCTGCACCTCTTTCAGTTTAAACACTGTTCCTTCAATTTACAAATGCCTATACACGAGGGAAAAACATTTTCTTTTAATGCAAAGGTTAATTTTCATTTGGTTGTTTAATGTTGCATACCTGGAAAGGGTTGAAATCAAGAGCTCGAACAGGACCTGAATGCTTCTCTGTCTGCCCAATTACAGGCTCGCTCTTTGATGCCAAGACGCGATGCACACTGTACATTGTCAGTACACCATTATCCCCTCCACCAACGATAACTCCAGAGGACTCTGAGGACCCATTTCCAAAGTTACCCCAGATCAGCTTATGAAACCTGAAAAAGAAAACAAAGCTGGCGTAGGCTACAATACTTGGTGGAAGTCAAGACACCCTCTGCTTTACCAAAAAAACACATCCATGTTCTGACCCATCAAACACAACCATCAGTCCGCACCTTTGAAGATGACTGGGGCTCTTGCATGGAAAAAAAGAAATGAGCTTCCTTCCAAAGACTTTTAAAGGGAACTTACAAAGGTAGAGCTAGCCTGTCGTCTTTTTTTTTTTCCTTCCCCCCTCCCCCTCAAATGTTTAGGACTTGATAGGGAATTTGGTGTGTGAACTTCTCTAACCTACTCTATATAGAAAATTAGATTACAGGACTATGTGCCTTCTTTTGCAGAGCTATTATCCAAAAAAATATATTTACCCACTGCAAAAGCTGCTAGTTACAAATTAAGGCTGTGTTTTACACTGGGTGCAAACGTCATCCATGCTGATGAGCCTAAGAAATCACCTTGTCTTAAAAAGCTGGAAGACAAGTTTCACTCTGCCTCTGGTCTCTTTACTAAAAATCATTATCCCCAGAAAATTCACACGATACAGAATGACTCTCCTGACTGACTACCGTATAAGTCCTTTCAGACTTCTACAATGGTCCAGCTGCTGTACTTTTACACACAACATGATTCGTGTCAACAAAAATGTTAAATTCTTCAAGACAGAGGTCAACTGATCCAAAAGATCACTTTATACCCCCGAAATATTATCTCCTCCTCTTCTTCCTTGTACCAGAAAAACCCTTTTCACTTCCACTGATTGATACTTCAGTACGAGTCTCTTGTACCTGTTTGAGGCAGGAAGTGTTCCTTTCTGCTTCATGTCCAGGGAGGGATCCCTGAAGTCAACTTCAAATATTTCCAAGGTGGCATTTGTACTGAAGGATGCATCCAGTTGCTGGGCAGACGTTCCTAGCAGAAGTACAAAGGCAGAACAAGTGGGCACTATTTTAAAAGCACAAGATACAAAAAAAGCAACGCACTGGAAACCTGTTCTTGATAGTCAACACGACCTTGGTTGTGCCCATTGAAGGAGAGGACATGTTTGAGTACAGCAGAAAGAGGAACCAACAGTTACAACAAAGACTTTGAAAGAAAGAAATTTGAACCTCTCCAAGAAATTCTGGGCACCATGGTCACTGCTGCACAAATACCTTTCTCTCTTGGGATAAATATAATCCATACACCCTCTTCCAAGCAGCCACAGCTTCTGATATAAAGTCCTTATCTAAATTACAAATGCAGTCACACTGTGAAACCGTGCTCCAAGTATGATCCCAGATATTTCTCTATACTGCTCCTCAACCATGACCGTATGTCTTGATCAAACCTTCTAAAGCTGGTCTACAGCAAAAGTTCTTCAACCGTAGCCAACTAAATGTTCCCCAATTACCCATGGACAGCTAGCAGTCACACAGTGGCTTCCTTCCTTCCTTTCTCCTAGCTTACAGAATAAAGCTAAAAATAGATTTAATATTGCCTAATGGGACACTCCCAGACAAACAGTCACCCAGTTACCACAGAGGTGCTTTGTAACTGCCTATGGCATTGAAAGTGCCCAAGAGACTATTAAAAAAGCAGTAGAAATTATGAAACTATGTAGTTTCTGATCTAAAGCAAACTGAAGCCAAGACCTCTGGTCCAACCAAAAATCTGTCCCTATTAGAGAAACACAAAATAGACTTATCTACCCGAAAATGGTAATGCTGCTTTTAAGGCAACAGCCGAACTTTTTGTAACTTTCTTTTAATAGTCACCCTTCCCCAAAAAAAGCAAAACAACATGGCAGTGCTGCAGAACCCAGGCAGGAGACAGAGGTGACTAGTTTTGATGTTGGGCAGAGAACCCAAGCTGTCGGTTCCACACAAACACTAAGCTCACCCACTGCCAACTCAGTGAACAGGCTGACTTTGTGCTTCAGAAAATAAAATCATTATACCAATAGTGAATAATGAATAATATCAACAAAATGCAAAGTTAAGGTTTTGCAGAAATATGGAAAATTCAGTGATAACTGAAACATGCAACTTCAGGGAGAAAAGATTTGTTATTTGATTGTCAAACCATATGATAATGTCTGAAGACCAACAAAGTAAAAGTAAGCTTACATGAACACGATTAGAATGAACTTTTTTTTCCACAGACATACCAAGTAACCTTCTTTTGCTTTAATTTTTATAGCAAGCAGGTGTTGGAATTCATACATACTTAATTAGAAGTTAGATGAAAAAAAGCCACGCATTCACCCTTTGAAAAAAAATCACTGGTCTTTAAGGTGCCAAAGCTGGGCATACAAATAACCCTCTACAGCTCACTTCCATAGAAATTAAGGCTGTAATGTTCTCTGTATATGGCTTGGAAGTTTTCCAGAGATTATTAAGGTGGGAACTGTTGAAAGTTAAAGCCAATACAACTCTACATAGAATCTCCCTGTGACTCACACTTTAGTTTTCACAAATTGTAAAGAACTTTACCTGTTGCTAGATAAATGGGGTGGTTGTTTGCTGGACTCCACGCCTGGACAGCTGTTCGCTCAATTTCCTTTAGCTTCATTTTCTACGCTCTAGAAGAAATTTCACACAGTGGTTAGAGCAGCCAGATAAAGTCAACATAAAAATCATCATATCAGTAACAAAATATCCCCCTTATGAAGGTACCATGCGAACAAATTGCTCTCGATAGAGAGAAGTTACTTGTTACTTCCCGAGCTAGTGAATACAGTTTCACGGGAATGAACTAGGGCATTTTAGAATCCATGAAAAAATCCAAACAATCCCAGCTGTTTGATCCCACACTTTCTTTCACATATCTCGATTAGAGGGGAGTTTCAGTAAAAGCAAGGGGGCCTAAATTAGACAACGTACTCAGGGCTTCAGTCCGAGCTGGTTTAAATCAGCTGCAGAAATTAATTTAAACAAATGTATTTGCAAAGCAGTAGTTGCTCTCTCTGAACAAGCTGACGTCAAAAGGCAAAAAGGGAGCAGAACGAATCTCAGAGCAGACTAAATTCCAAGCAGAAAAGCGACGTGGCAACAGCAAACAAAGTGCAATGCTACTATGCGCCAGTTCCATTCATGTACTTTGTTCTTGCTCATCTGAGAAGCGAAATGAAAAAAATCATTTGACTTTCTGCTGGAGTTTGTAAATGGTAGAACGTGAGAAGCAGCAATCCAGAAGTAACTACGGGGTTTCAATCTCAGCTCTGACAACAGTTCTTTATATTTACTCTGGATAGATCAACTGACACCTGTAAAACTGGAACACAGCTTCCCCACGTGACTGGAGAGAGATGAGTCGGGCAATAACGTAGCGGGATAATTGAACGTCAAATAACAGCAGGCAGCCAGAAGGTTGCAAAACTGAATATAAATATAATTTATTTTTCCCCTGTAGGATCCCACTCTTGCTGAGGAGAAAGCACCCAGCACCCCTCCATCCCAGACTATGCCCAGGCCTTCTAGGCATGTCAGCAACAAACGATGTGTGGACACACCACCCATGGGCTGGCGGGGTCACTCCCATGAGCAGTTCCTAAACCTTTCGAGCCTGGCTGCGGTGCGGTCTTTTAACTCCAGCTAAACAGAGCTGCTAACTATGCGCTCAGATGACATCATGCTGAGTAAAGTAGAACTGTCAGCAGGCAGCACAGCAAAACACCCTGCATCTTGCCAGCTCACTGCGATTAACCTCTCCCAGTTACTTAACGCTGTCTGCGTTAGCCGGGCTGACAGTTAAACTGCACTCTGTATCACGCTTCAGACGCAGGGCTACACATGCCAGTGCTCCAGAGTCTGGCCTTGCTCAGGCCAGAGTACAGATGTTTATTTGTAACCAAGCTCACAAAGGCACCTTGCTGTGTGGCCAGCCCACTGTCTGGCCACACCATTCAAAAAACCTCAAACCAACCAGTTTTGAAAAAGCCTTCTGCCATCTTGTGGTTTATACAAAGCTATGGCCTCCTGAGGCCACACCAAGGGAATCGGGTCAGCACTGCTTCTGTGGCTTAGACCTCCTGGCTAATAACTCCATGCTCTTTTTAGGGTTTCTTCTCCACCACCAGCCAGAAGCTAAGGACATCCTCGCTCTCCCCCAGGCACTACCAGGACATGCTGTTTGATTTGAATGTAATGCTTTTTAGCATTAGCCTGCACTAGTGTCTCCCCAAGCTCAAAGTGCCTATTGTTATCCCCGCATTAACCTTATCCCAACTTAGCTGAGGCCCAGAGCAATCTGAACAGAACTCCTGTACAATAAGACAAGTGCAACTATTTCCTCACACAGCCCAGGAACGGAGGTGGAAATGTCATCTCCTCCTCATCACCATAACAGACCTCTAAAGCTTACTCTCCTATCTTCCAGCATGCACTTTGCAGAGTACTCGTTAGGGCTCCGTCACATTCTCTCTGCCAAGAAGTTCTAGTACTCCTCTGCCTCCCGTACTAGTGCAGGAGCACTGTCTGGGTCTCCACTCTTTAATGAGAGCACCCCCAGGAGGAGTCAGGTGAACCTGCCAGCAACAGCCTACTGCACAAAGCACTGCCTGACTCCACTGACGTGGGGCACAGGACAGTGGGCACCATCCTTCCCTGTCCTGCCTCTTCCTCCTCCAGTTACAACCCATCAGTCGTGGGAGAGGGCTATACATACAGGTCTCACTGCTTCTTGGCTTTTGGAAGGGGAGCTCCTCTGCGAAGGTTATTAGACAATAGCCAAGAGACCTCTTCCCTCCAGTAAATTAACTGGTAGGGAATCAATGAAAAGTGCAACCATCACAAACTTCGCCAGGTGAACGGTACAAGCTCCTAACTCCTTACCCTCTGTGCTGGACTGACGGCATGGCTGGCACAATTTTCATTTAACACGCAAAGACAAGCCACAATAGAGCATTTTGCATAAGAAAGTCGACACTACTGTTCCCTTTTCACAAACTTAAGTCAAGGCAGAAAGTGAAGCGTCTTGCCTGTGGTAACTCACCCAGAAATAGGAAAGCAAACAAGGCACCAGAGTGGCTCAATACCAACAGAACAACTGCAAAAGCACTCTTCACAGGTATTGAACAGGTACACTGTGTCCCCAGTGCTTAAGGCCAACAGACCTCAGAAGGCCCACGGGAAATGCATGAGAAGCCAAGATCACAGCATCACACCATCTCTTAAGCACCTCCTATCAGCCCACCCCCACTGCAGCTGAGGTTCTGCCAGGACGCAGCAGCACCTCCTCCTGAAATCAGCGGGCTCTGAGTTTGGAAGGGGAAAAAAGCAGCCTGATTTGAGCCTTACTCATATAGAAGCAATCCTTCTATACACCGTGCATGTCTGTAACCAGGACAGGACTCACGATGCTTAAAGCAGGAAAAAGCCCTCCTGTAGCCGCCTCTTGTGGCTGCCTGAGAAAAACCCGCAGGCACCGAACTCGTCCCCAGCATTTCTAGGGAGAGATTGCCACCTGCTGTCATCTCCCAGAACAGCATCCAAGACTTCTGAGAAAGCTCACGCTTTTCTCAGGACCTCCAATTAATTAATCATGACATTTCCTCCTCCTTCTACAGACATCCGATTACAGATTTAGTGTCTTTAAGAACCTCAGCCCCAACGGGAGTCACAGGACAGAAGCAGCGCTTCCCCGCAGCCTCCCCCAGCCACGGTTTCCTGCACAGTGCCCTTAAAAGGTAACGCTGGCTGCAAAGCAAAACCCAGCAGGTCAGAGCACTCCCCACCGCCGGGAAAGGGAGAGCACACAGCTAAACAGCGAAAAGTAAAAGTGCATGATCTCAGATCATGATGGACCACACAAACAATGCTGACAGAGGCAAAAATTCCTCACCTACGCCAACTTCAAATACTCGTGGCTTTAGAGTACATTGTAAAAGACCGTGGTGGTTGTTGTATCAGCTAATTGACCCTCAAAGCTGCCATGATAACCATCCCCAGCACCACTCCAGGGAGGCCTTCTCTCTCTTGCACTACCCAAATACCATCAATCAGAAATACCCTCCCACTGACTTCCCCGATCCTCCTCCTGCCACTAGGCACCCAGCCATTCCTCTCTGAACAGTTCCTGCTGACACCGGACTTCCAGCACAGCGCAAAAGGGAACCGGTAGCCGGATCCCCGTAACTAAAGGTAAAACTTGGGCAGCAGAGCAGACAAGACTTGTCCAGGATCACCCCGCAGCCACCCTCAAAACCAAAGAAGGCCTCTCGACCATGATACAATGGTTAAGGCACAAACTGTCCCCACAGCCCAGCGACAACTGAAAATCTCTGCGCTGCCCCTTCCCTTTGCACTGACCTGACACCCTCCTTTCGCAGCTCCCCAACACCCTACAGCCAGGCCGCTCTCCTCAGTGCTTATTATAAATCCCGATTACAGACACTAATCTCAGATAATCGCTGGTGCTTGCAGGGCGGGGTTGTTGCAGGGTGGGTCTCAGCACGTTCCTCCATGACAGCTACCACGGTATCTGAAGAAACTTCTCATGCTCGGAGCACTTCCAGCAGCCACTGCGAAGACCCGCATCAGCTCACCCCGCACAACAGCGTTACGCCAGACCACAGCGAAAAGGAGGGAAGGTCCAGGAGGAAAGCATTGACCTGGGACACCGGGTGCCACCAATGGGCTCTCGGCGACACCCGAGGCCTCCCGCGGCCGGGGCCCGCAGCCCGGCTCGCCCCAGGGGCTGTCTGCCCGC
>Ga0065711_1004799_pt1 | contig 29453 bp, 21 predicted proteins | sample Hoacrofraction12_FD_59098 | JGI IMG/M metagenome (GOLD analysis project Ga0065711, IMG submission 59098) | Hoatzin crop microbial communities from Cojedes, Venezuela - Epithelial fraction 12 v2 (version 2) | ecosystem: Host-associated > Birds > Digestive system > Esophagus > Crop | place... | reverse complement strand
GGCGGGGACCGGGCGAGGCCGGCGGGGAGCCGGGGCTTCCCCGGGGAGGCGGGAAGGGCCGAGGCGGGGGCCGCGCCCGGGCGGTGTCCCGCACGGTTGCCGGCGTGCGTCGTGCTGCCTCTCGGCCACCGAGGTGTTGAAGGACACCGAATCCTCTCCGGGAGCTTTGCGGTGCGGGGCCCGTGGCCGCGGCGGGACGCGGGGTGCGGGGTGCGGGTTCGGTCCGCGTCCCGCCCGGGCGGCAGCGGGTTTCCTTCCTCCCGCTGGCAGCGGTTGCGGGCTGGCTGCCGAAGCGGTGTGCTGCCGGTGCCTGCGGCGGGCGTCCCGGGGAGTAAGGACACGCGACAGAAGGGACAAGAAATGTTCTTATTCCGGTGGCATTCGTTAAAGTCGGGAAAGCACAGAACTTACTGCTGGGAATCACTCTGTGTAGTGGTTGAGAGACAGGGACTTCGCTGTGCACCCGAGGTTTAAAAATGTACTAGCCGGTTAAAAAATGTACTAGCTCTTAATTTTTGTCTTAAATTTGGAGGAAAAACGGTTTCGGTGTTGAAAAGGTAGCGGTGGCAGGTGTGCTGTAACTTAAAGATGCAGGTGGTCGGCGGAAAAAGAAGGATCTGTCTGCTAGCTTTAATGATTAGCTGCTTATTAAATTATTTATTAGTGAAACAGTTGCTTCCAAAGTCATAGTGATACTGCGTGGTATCAGTTACTATAGCTGTACTACATGGTGTGGCAGGGTTTACGAGTTTTTTGTTTTGTTTTGTTTGGTGGGGGTTTTTTTGGTAATAGAATTGTAAGAGCACAGCAGTGTTTCCTGTGGTCTTGAATATACAACACACTCGTGGATTCTTCCTCGACAAATTCCTAATAAGGATAAGAGGCGCCCTGATAAAACCTGCTATCTTGTGGCTTGAAATGAATGCTGTTGCATCTGGTTTAATTAGTTCAGTGCTCTGGACAAGTCAAGCATTTAATCAGAAAAGCGAAAGTAATCACCGACAGCAGGTGTGAATATCTTGTTTAAGCATCTCAGTCCATCACATTTAATTTTGGGAGGCAGTGAAGGATTAATTCACTTTCACTGGCATAAAAGCATTTTTGAAAATACACAATGAAAACTGTAGCCAAGAGAGAGATGGCACCGAAGTGAGCACTGCAGTAATTAAAAATTATTAATTTAGCTCCAAAGTTCTCCCCACAAATATTTTCTCCATAGCAGCAAAGCAGCAGATACCTTTGATATTATACTCCTCTGTCTATGGTGATTTTCTGCTTAAATTATCTTACTATATATGGTTAATGCCACTCTCTGAAACCTGTCACAATTTTTGGTAGTATTCATTAGGTAATAAAAATGCACTGTTTTTTCTGCTACAAAACTTTCCTCCCTTATCTTTTCTCTCATTAGGTTGCTAATATACATTGGACTGGGGCATTATTTGAAATAAATATTTCTGTTTAGACCACCTTTACTGATCAAAGAGGAAGGTATGAAGTTCTGTGGTGCTAGTATTCAGAAAACGTGATTGTGGCCCCAGAAAATTGGTACATGCTGCAGTGATTCTTTCCTTGCCAAAAATCATTCCACACTTTTTAATAGACGTTATGACATCTAGATTTGGGTTTTAAAAGGAAAGGTGAAGTTATCAAAGTATAGTTGCCTTGGTCTAAATGTAGACTTTTTTTGAGTTAAGTTACAGAATCACAGAATGTTCAGGGTTGGAAGGGACCTCTGTGGGTCATCTAGTCCAACCCCCCTGATGAAGCAGGGTCGCCTACAGCAGGCTGCACAGGACCTTGTCCAGATGGGTCTTGAATATCTCCAGAGAAGATGTCCATATCTCCAGCTGCAGATCAAATGCAAGTTTTCCAGAGTTGAGAGATGCTGTTTCACTCTATTCTTTCTTTCCTTTGACCACTGGCCACTTTCCATACCATGGACATGTTTCATCAGAAATTTGTTTGCTTGCCTTTTGAACTCACCCTTTGCTTCATTCCAATCCAAACCCCAACATGCATCATTAGATCCACCATGTTGCATTCTGCCAGCAATCTGATGTGTACGCTCCCCACAAACCCATTCATTTTCCATAGTCTTCCTACAAATTGAATTTAACCCCCAGCCATTGAGAACAGAACATTGTAAACCTAATTTTGTTTTCTGCAACTGATGAATGGGCAAAAGGGTTTGCTGAGTCCAGGAGAGATTGGTATTCAGGAGGCACTTTTTACTCTCTGGAGGATGATCTCAATTTCTCTCTTCAAGGGCCTTTCTCTCTCCCAAAGAGACAGCAGTCTGCTGTCTCTCCTCCTTGTCCTGATGGCTTTCTCTTTCCTTCCGCTAGGGTAGCAGGGCTGAGAGGCTCAAGCAGGTACTTTGCTGACAGACGTTTAGGAAGCAAAACAGAGAGTGTTCCTGGGACTGCTCCTTTTCATGCACAGTTTAAGTCTATGCCAGGCAGAGCACAAACCAGTGATGTGGAAGCAGCATTACCTCTCTAATTTATCTCCCAGCTTTTGCTGTAGAGCCCATTGCTGCAGTATCAAAACTCCGTTAATGCTGTGGTGGCCAAAACTGCTGAAGAATTTTGCCAATAGAAGGTAACAGCATGTTCACACCCTACCCTGGTCTCAAGCTAGTGCTAACAACAATATGATCAGAAGATATCTTTCTACACACTTGATTTTTGGTATGCTGAGGTAAGAATTTGAAGCTATAACTAAACTGGAGTAAAGATCCAGACTAAGAGTTCGTATGTTCATACTGATCATTGTTAAAGAACTTAAAAGGGGATAAATGTCAAAATTATTCTGAGAATCACTTCAGTATTAAAAAATTGGAAAGTCAGTAGCCTACATTAACTGTTGCCTGCACTACAGGAACGTCGACGTTGGAAGAAAATTCAACCTAGAAATACTGACAGCAACATTTTCTCCGCTCTTCCTTTAACTGCTATTCTTGTGCATGGTCGGCCTTCGGTCTGAGGCACAGAGAGTGTCAGGGCAGAAGGGTGTCCCTCTGTCTGTGCTGCAGAAGGGCTCCTGAGGGAACAGTCCAGCATTGGGTTTTGGCTGGTAGGTACGTTAAAAACAGATCCAAAAAACTGCATGGCAACTGCTACAAACACCAGTAAACAAAGACTCAAAAAATCTTGGGAGCCAACATAACTGAAATAGCAGAATGGAGCTAATAGTAGGAACCCTTTGCAGCTGTAGCATTTTTCATCTGAAGATACTATGGTGCTTTACAAATACTACTTAAGCTTCACAATATGCTGCTGACTTATATACATGTAATTATACACATTTTGATAAGGATGCCAAAGATTTTTGTTGATGTGACTGAAGAAAGCCAGACAGCCAGAGCAGAGATCACAATTTAGACCTGATTTCTGCCCATATTCTCTGAGCCTTTGAGTACACGGGCCATCTCTGCTCCAGAAGGGGCCGTTCCATGCTGCTGCCTGTAAGTCATCTCTCCTAAGGGTGGAGTTTATAGCTAACTACATGTGGTTATGAGAATTTCCAAACTGGAGTATGAAAAATAAGAGATACGAGTGGGTATTTGCCTCTGATTTGAGGTGCAGCTGGTAAAAGATCAATGAATGTGAGGATTGAAGGGTATCACATATGTAAATGCTTTCTGGCAAGTGTAAATTTCAAAGTAAAAATGTAGTTCAGCTCAAAAAATGACCTTATTAATAATGACATCCTTTTCTGTTTTATTGCACTAAATCCTTGTCTGATTTAATCCAATTACAAATAAAAGCATGCTTTTCCTAAGACATTTCCCAGAGAACTCAGTCTGGGCAATAAAACTCATGTCTCTTTTTGCATATCATTATTGATAACCAAAACTCTGGAGGGCATGTTGGATCCTTAGTTTATCTCCATGCAATCTGACTAACCTTTGCCAGTACAGGTGTTACTTTGAGAAAAATGTGGAGGCTTCGCTTCTCAGGCACCTATCATAAAAGCAGAGATTCATTGGTTTTGGAAACACTTGGCTGAGGAGTGTCTGTCCCACTGACTTGCAGAAGGTTTGTGTTCCTATGTCCCATTAGAGTATGTCTATGTTGCAGCTGAAGTTTCATAATCATAGATATGAGCACACATACCCCAGCCACCTTTAGTCTAGCTGTCTTGACTATCATAAAACCATTGAATAATTCAGGTGGGAAGGTACCTCAGGAAGTTGCTAGTCCGAACTCCTGCTCATGGCAGGGTCAACTGTGAGGTCAGACCAGGTTGCTCATGGCTTTTTCTGGTTGGATCTTGACAACTTCCAAGGATGGAGACAGCACAAGCTCTTTGGGCAACCTGTTCCATTGCTTGACTGTCCTAATATTGAATTTTTTTCTCCTTATATTCAGTCTGAAACACTTTTTGTGTTTCAGTTTATGTCCACTGTCTTTTGTCCTTCTGCTGTGCTCCACTATGAGAAGTCTGAGTCTGTCCTCTTGACAACCACCTCACAGTCACTGAAAGATTGCTTGTAGCCCTGCCAAAAGCCATCTCATCTCTAGGCTGAGCAAGCCCTGTTCCCTCAGCTTCTTTGTGGTGATGCCCCTGTTAATACAGCCCAGGATGCTGTTGGCCTTCTTTGCTGCCGGGTCACACTGCTCCTGCATGCTCAGCTCATTGTCTACCAACACCCTCAGGTCCTTTTCAGCCAAACTGCTCCCCAGCCTGGCAGTCTGCAACCTGTATCACTGCAAGGTGTTATTCCTTCCTTCGCTCAGGACTTTTTATCTGTCTGTTGGATTCTGTAAGGTTTCTGCTGGCCCATTTTTCCAGCCTGCCTAGCTCTCTTTGAATGGCAGCCCTGCCCTCCAGGCATTGACTTGTCCCCCAGTTTTGTGTCATCTGCCAGCTTGATGAGCATGCACTCTATGACTTTCTCTACGTCATTGATGAATAAATTAAATGGACAGGTGCCAAGACAGACCCCCATTGTACTCCAATTGTTACTGGCCTCCAGGTAGAGCACAATCCATTAACCACTCCCTCTGAACCAATTTTGTAACCATCCTGCAGCCAATTTTTCAACCATCTGCTTGTCCACCCATCCAGGCCATGACATCCCAGTTGGGTCATGAGAATGATGTGGGATACCGTGCTAAAAACCTTGCTAGATTTGAGGTAGAAGACATCCACTACTCCACAAGTCCAGTCATTTTGTCATAGCAGGCAGTTGTGTTGGTCTGACACGATTTGCCTCTGGTAAATCCATACTGACTCCCAATCACCTTTTCTTTATGTGCCCAGAAATGTCTCACAAGAGGAGTTGCTCTGTAGTTTTGGTCCCAGCCTCCCAGGAAACCAAGTGAGGTTGATTTGCCTTTAATTCCCCAAATTGTCATTTTGGCCTTTTTTAAAGATAGGTGGAGCATTTGTCTTTCTTCAGTTATTGGGGATTCCCCGATCTCCGTGACTTTTTGAAGATGATAAAGTGCAGAAAGGATATCAGATATTTTTAAAAATCTGGTGGATATATTGAATTAATCAGTTTATGGGAAGGAAAACTGATTTGTGGAGTTGCAAGTCTGAAGTCTGCTTTCCCCTCTTGGACATGTCAGCTGGCTTCTTTGAAAGAGCTGCCTTTAACCCCATACACTTCGTGAAGAACTGACTGATAATGAAGAACCTCTCCATTTACATGTCCCCAGTGACCCTCCATGGATTAACAGGGAATTGCCAGAGGCAGGCAGCTGGGGCACAGGCTGGAGGGGAGGTATCTGGAGAATCCTATGAATTATTTCTTTAGCAGGAAGACTTTGTACATGCAGGTGAAAGAAACTCGTGTAAGCTCAGTAGATGGTATTTGTCCTTGGTAAGTTGCTTGCATTTCGTACTGAAAGACTGGACTCATTTTGTCTGATTGTTCTACTGGAGAAATGTCAGCAAACATACAGATTTTTATTATAAATGCATTTATTTATTCATTGGAATTATTTGACTTGGTTTGCAAACATCACTAATCTAGCCTGGCGTTTGAACTGTAGACATGGGACCGAGTTACCTGACTTTAAATTGGCCACGTAACTCAAATGGCTTGTGGTGAATGGCTTCTGCTTGCTTTTCGACTTTCCTCCATTCCCCCTGCTTTTGCTTGCAGCAGCCGCATCGTGGCTCACCCTCAGACCCTGATCCACACAAGGCTGCCTTCCCCTGTCACCTGCCCCTCCCTGGCAAGGGCTGTGGCCCCCAGTATTCGGCACAACACCATGGCCTCTGCCTCATCACAAGATGGGGCACGCAGGGAGTTTAGCGAGGCCATAGCGGGAAAGATGTTGGCCCTGGTGGGACAGGTTCTGGTCTCTGGCTGGAGCTCTGTGCTGCCTAGGGTCACATGGCATTGCGTGGCCCGGTGCTCCAGGGGTAGTCCTGCACGCTCTTGCCTTGCCTTTCAAAGCAAAAAGGACCAGAAAGAGGGACCGTGGTTTGATTCATTTGGGTGCCTTTTGTTAGTTAGGGTCACATTATTGATTGCTGGTTTTAAATGAGTCTTACATGAATCTGTGCTATGGGCTGGGGCTCTGGTGTTAGTGACCTGTGGTTGCAGCTCAGATATGCCACTGCCATAACAAGGTTAAGTGGCTTGAAGCAGGCTGAAAGCAGCAGAGGAGCCTGCCGTTTTTCACTTTGAGGTATCTGGATCCAAATCCCATCGGGACTGGATGTATTTCACTGAGCAGCTTAAAAGGGTAGTCCCATATATCATTGCCTGATCAACAATATCACAGTTTGCTTCGGAGATACAGATTGGTTTGATTACCCTAGCAAATATGAAGAGCGCATTCGTTTTCATGATTGCATGCAGAGCTTCTGCTGATCTTGTTTAAAATATAAATTTTTATGTTCTGTCCAGGTAGAGTCAAATTGGCACTTCACGTAGGTAAGCGTTTAAGGCCTGCAGGATCCGACTTATGGATGTGGGCAGCATTTAATTATAAATGTTACTGAAGACAAGGCATAATTATCATTGTCACTGACTTTCAGTTTAGCTGAATAAAAACTCATCTCGTGCTCGTACCCAGTGTGCCTGTGTTAAGCTGTGCTGAGCTGTAGCTAATTCTGTGTTTTTTAATTCTCTCTGTTGTCTGCCAGCTCTTTGCCTTAGTGGGAGAACAACAGTGGGTTAACAACGGGAAAGATTAATGAAAGAAAATCTTCCATTATTTTGTATTTGTTCTGCCATGGTTGCAATGAAAAGCTCTCTTTTTTTCTCCTTCCTACTCCCTACAGGACAATTTGTGAAAAGGAAGAAGACTTCGCTTTGGTTCACAGTTGCTCTGCTGGTAGTGTCTGTTTTCATACTGACCATAGGTCTGGCAGCTACCACAAGGACAGAAAACGTTACCGTGGGAGGCTACTACCCAGGCATCGTTGTGAGTAAAGATACCTATTTTACGTTATTGGGTACATCCAGATAAATTATTGTCAGCTGGATATGGGAAGCTGTGATCGATTTAAAAAAAACAGCCCTGTTGCTTTTCATGGGAGAGGGATACTTCTTTGTTTTTATCTAGTTCAAGTGTGTGATAAGGCAGGGGGTAAACTCTGTTTTTGTGAAGTGCCCCAAAGGGGAGGCTGGTCAGGGCACAAGGGGCTCGAGGTTGTGCTGCACAGCAGTGTGTTGGGCATGGGGGGGCCTCTGTGAGAACCTGTGCTTGGCTGCCCATGCTTCTCTATTAGATGTGGGCGTATAGGTGACTGGACCATAGGCATGGGGTAGATTTAAATGGCCTTTTAGAGGTTTGCTAAATTGATGGCAGAAAAAGCCACTCCAGTCTCGTGTCCATGTGCCAGGAATTGTGCTGGGTCCATCGCAGAGGAAGCCCTGCGGATGGGCACATGGAGGCTTCTCCCTGGAGCCTGCCTAACGAACACTCTCTTGTGCAGTCTTGCTGTCAGCCCTCTCGGACAAGATCCCCTTCCAAAATCCTTAGTCTTGTTTTTGCCTCAGGAGCAGACCGCTTAGACACATTCCTGCGCTGGGCACAAGGTCTGAGTTAGGTCTGCGTCACCCCGTGATGCCTCTGTGACTTCTGGGCAGGGGTGGCCCTGCAAGGCCTTTGCTGCTTCAACCCCCACAGCCCTTTCTGATCTCAGAAGGGATCGCTTGTAGCCAAAAGGGTGGAAACCCCTTGAGCCAGAAAGGTTTTTGAGATGCCTGGGCTGAGTTTTAGAAGAGAGGAGTGTGGGCAGCAGATGGAGAAAGGCCCATCTGCCTCGTTTGGTCTCCCCAAGCCAGCCAAGAGGAGGCAGAGGGTGCAAGGTGAAGAAACTGATATACTTAAGAGTTAGGCATCTGCTTAGGTGTGTGGCTCCACCACTACCGAAATGTGTTGCAAGGTACTGTTATTTCTTATTCTCTGTGGAATGAAATGCCCAGAGAAGAGGAATATGTATCTTTTGATACTGTGCATGCATTTTGCATTGCCATTAATAATTTGTGAGTTAGAACTCTTCCTACTAAGCAAGCCCTCTGACATCGTAGTGTCATGCTGAGAAGAAGTCATTCAGAAAGATAATTTTGGGATAATGATCTGTAAGGAGGGGTGTTTTAAAAACAGAACGAAAAGTAGTTCCAAGAATAAAACCTTAAAAGAATGAATTTTCCTTTCATTAAGCTCAATTAGATAGATTAATACTGATAAAGGTCTCTTCCCCTTCTGTAATTTGAATTCGAATATTTCAGAAGACCATATGATCTGCATTCATTCCCTTGAAAGAAGTTGAATTTTTGAATTGCTGTCTTTAGAAGTGTAATAAGCCCATGTGCACAAGCCAGTTTATTTCAGCATTTAGTTTTTTTTAGGAATAACACAATGTCTATTCGCTCAGCTGAAAAATATAATCTACTAAAATAATTTTTTTGAAGAAAATCTTGGAGTCACTGATAACCAGACAGAATAGCTAGAATTTATCAGAACACTCTGAAAACACAACCTTTTATTAATAGTTTTCCCCCTCAAAAGATCGTTGGAGCTAAATAATTTTCCTAACATTCAGAATTCTTTTTGTGCGCAGGTGATGGATTATTGAAGTAGCTGACAGAGACTGATGGGTAATTGTCAGTGTAAACTTTATTAATACACTAAATATCCCAAACTTTTATCAAGAGTTAAAGATGCTGCACACAGCTCGTGTGGTGTCTTGCCCAAAGCCTAGCTAGATGTGTCTGACAGGGCTGCTGTGTTCCTGCCTCATTGCCAGAGGTTACTGACTCCAGAGCAGGCTGGCAGATGGACCATGGGGTGGCCTCCCTACCTCTGCCGCCCAGAGTCAGCCACTTCTTGCAGAATGAGCTGAATAACCTTCAAAAGGTGCTTCTTGTCTCCAACTTCTGCTCCACTGACAGCAGAGGGAGCTTAGAAAACCAACAGTGCTGATCCCAAACTTTTAGATACCTAAAGCTAGGGGAATGAATGCGACACCACGTATTTAACTGTTGGGCTCAAAGAAAAGAAAGATTATGAGGACAGGCAGTGTTAATTACAATTAAAAATAAGGTCTAGTTCTCATAGAATTCAGTAGTAAAATATTAACTTCGGAGCTGATAGGTGAGATCTAAACTTGCACCAGCTTTGGGTAAGGGATTTTGGTCTTAAAACCCATGCAGAATTAGGCCCTACCTTGCAAACACCTACAAATGTGAATAAGACTATCCACTTGCGTAGATCTGCTTGCATCCAGAAGCATTTGCAGAGCAGGGCTTTAGGCCTAGATCCATAATACAATTTGGGCTTCTGTTTAGTTCCCACTGGCTTCAAGAAGAGTTAGGTGCCTTAATTTCTCTGCATATGTTGTCATTTCTCATTTGTTTTGGAAAAGGCTTTTTTCTAAAGGCGTTTTTATAGGGGTAGGTATTATGTGCATTTATGCATCTGAAGTAATTCAACATAAGGTATTTCTGTGTGTAGATGAGTTAGTATAACGTTCCACTTTGGAAGGTGTCTGCATTTAGTAGATTACTGCTTCACTATCCGCTTGGGTTTAGTGCTGTCTTTGTGGAACTGGCTGCAAAGCCGGAGTTGGAGCTTCTTCAACCTCACTTCCTTATAAATATTGTTTATACTTAAATGTTTGATGTCACTTCTCTGTGACTACTGCTTGTATTATTTTCATTTGCTATTTTTACAGTCTTTCAACCAGGAGTCTACAGAGTCTAATTGTCCCAGTCACCATACTGACCTGGCCTCCCAGAGTTCCCAACCCAGATGGTGTGTTGTCTAAACAGACAAAAAAAAAGCAACGCGCACGGCCCTAAACCAATCTCAGAAATGCCGTAGCTAACATCGTGATCTCTATCTGTGGTTCTGCTCCTTCTAATTTGATTGCTATTATTCTGTATTTGCTCATTTTTTCTTCACACGGATAATGTTACTCTGTCCTGTGCCCGCTGCATCAGCCAGAGATGGGGCTTTATGGATTGTTCCCGTTGGGATGAAAAATGGGGCTTAGAACCAGGTGTCATTTTGATGTAGCTATCTTAATTTACAAAGTTGCTGTCCCCTGAACAGAATGTCCTTGCTCAGGGTTCCAAGTCTCTGTCCTGTTCAGCTGTCAGCATGGATGCACTTGCGCACTCTTTCAAAGTCTCTGCTTTTAGTCTTTGTGCCCCCCTTTCATATAAATCTTCCCAAAGCACTCGAAGAGCAAATCTCCTTTCCCTACATTTGCTTTCTTGAGAGGTAGTGATGGATTCCTGTTATGGTACTGAGTGAGTAAAGTGCTTGCAGGAGATTTGCTCTTTGCTGTGAGCGGCTGTGCGTGACAGCGAGGAGTTCACGGGCATTGCTCAAGCCCTTGGCTGGGGCGCATAGTCCTGAAAAACTTCACTTGTGCTTGGAGGAGAGGCTCTGAACCAGATTCAGAGACCTTGTTCCGGAAAGGGGCTCCGATTCCTTAGCAGAAACGTGATGCCCCATCCATGGGGTGGGTTGGGTGGGAGCCGAGGGGCTGTGTCTGGGCAGGGAGGAGTGGCCGCCCTCGTGAGGAGGGGAGCAAGAGGCGTGGAGCTGACTGGGATTGGGACTGAGGTGGCCACAGGGCAGCGTGTGGCCAGGCAAGGCAAGGAGGGAGCTCTGTGGAGAAAGCCTGCTGACACCTGCACTTCTGCTGTGGCTGCTTCTGAGTCCGGGGCCAGCTACGTCTCAGGTGTGTGGCACCAAGGGGACCCCTTTTCTCCAAGCCCACCTGAGCCCCATGGGAGTCCTGACTCCAGGAAGGTCTGATGAAAGGCTGGGCTCACCCATTGCTGCTTTACCTCATGTTAACGGCGAATCCAAGGAGTTTCTACCTCTCCAGACCTTCGTGGGCCTGTCATAAGGAGGGGGCTTTTTCTGCCGGCCTGGTGTTGAAGCAGCGCTGGTAGGAACAGCGAGGCCAGCTTGCTCCAGTGTCCCTTCCTCCTCTCTCTCCTGTGGCTGCTGGTGCTGCAGCTGTCCCGTGTTGAAATTAACTCTACTGGTCCTTGTGGCATTTCAGCAAGGACTGTTTCTGGGATGCGTGATAATGTTTAGTCATTACAATCAAACAAACCTAACTCTGAGGACTTGAACTTGGGTCACCTGTGTGGCAGCAACACATCCATTTTTTGAGGAAAACTGAAAATTGCCTAAAGCTTTGCAGTTTTCCAAAATAATGCTGTATGGGCTAAATTTAAGTGTCCTTTTCTCCCACTTCACTTGTTTTTCGCTTTAGAGTGAGTAAAACTATACGTGACTGTGGTAACAATAGCTAGTTATAGAAACATATGTCTATACAGGCTTCTGTTTACTACATGACAAGTTTTGCTCTGAAATACCAAAGAGCTGCAGTTCTGGTCGTTCCCCGTTACATTATATGATTTCTGTCCGGCAATAACTTCCACCCTTTCCCCTGACCCACCCCAGTTAGCCCATCTGTGTGACACATCAGCTCACATATCACTGTAATGCTTTGCTATGTTGACCAAAGAAGCTGACCTCATGTGTTTCTGTTGGTTTTGTTCTTTGCCTTAGCTTGGCTTTGGATCTTTCCTAGGGATTGTTGGCATCCACCTGGTAGAGAACAGAAGACAAATGGTAAGCAACAGCCCTTTTTGTTTTCATTTTCACTTATCAGAATGTCTTAAAAACACAAAAAGCAAGGATTTCCAGTTGACTTAGAACTGCTGCATCTGTCTCAAAGTGTTAGTCGTTTGCCTCACCTTTTCTGGGAAGTTTTAGAGAAACCTGAATTGGCTGGTGACTCTCTCTGTACAGGGCAAGGGATAGTTTCACTTCTGATAGGAGCAGCCTGCTTTTTTTTAACTCAGTTACTTTCCTGCTTGTTTAGTGAGTTGAATCGACCCGGGGAGGGCGAGATGAGTGCCAGAGCTCGGCCAGGACCATGTAGCTGGGATGAGGATGGGGAGAGAGACAAAATGCATGGGTTGTGCCTGTTTGGGCAGCAATGAGCCATGCGATCAGCTCAACCGTAACAGGCGATCTCATCCTGCGCAACAAGTTGAAGTCAAGAACCCTTTCCTGAAACTATACGTTTTTAAAAGAAGAAAAAACCCCAGAGCTCTTGCTATCAATATTCCCTGTCTAGGTCAGACAGGATCTGATGACACTTCGTGGTTTGTTTTTAGATTTAGCTTGGCTTTGCAAATGCCTGGCTTTTATTTGCATGAGGAAGTTATAGAACGTCCTTGGGGCATCTGGGTGAAGGAAGGTGTGTAGGACTGGATTTGTGGAAAGTCCTGCACTTTCCTTGCTCTCAGCAAAAAATAGCAGTGTCTTGGTTGAATAACAGCATGTTCAATGTGCACTTTACAGTAGACTGATTATAGCCAAACATCATGAAATATGATTAATTTCATAATTCAGAGCCTTCAGTGTTATAAATCAAAAGTGGTGTTAAGCTCAGAGGAGGAAGTGGTAGGTTTACCTTGCATTTTACTAACAAATAACTGCTTTACTTACAAGGAGTCTGTTGTGATTTTCTGTTTTCTTCCTTGTAAGCGCAGTCATCTTGTCACTATTTGTAGGCAAACTTCTTTCATAATATCACTTTTTTTTGCATTGCCTTTAAGTTTCAGTGATGTATTTGCAAGTGTACCCCTGCTTTTAACTTTTGTTTCTAGCTGGGTTTCCCAGAGGTTTGAGATTTATAAAGCCATGATATTTGTTTGTGTTTCTCTGTTCTCAATTCCATTTTTTGAACGTGTTGACCAATTTGAGGCAAATTCAGCACGGAGGTAGAGACTTCAAAGCGTGCAGTTCCTTCAAGTTTTATGAGAATTCACAGGTGGAGAATTATTAATTAGTTCCCCCGTGCTGCTAAAGGCCACAATGTCGGCTCACCTCTTATTAAACACTAGAAAATCGAAATGGTACATGACCTGTGAGACACAAATCTGCGGCAGGCCAGGCCTCATTAATTTTGCTACTAACAAAACATGTTATTGGTTTTTAAGAACTGTTGCCCCTGATTTCTGCATCAGAGACCAGAATGAACAGCAGGTTCCAAGCTGCGGACTCAATGGTGGGCAGATGAAAATAGCTTTGTTCCAAAGCATTCATGCTGCTTGCTAACAGGCATAACATTTTAGGGTTGTTTTATCTTTCAGTTTTCCTCTAATCTGCCTCTTAGCTTTCTATCGCTTCTGTCCTTAGCAGAAAGTAAAATGGCTGAAAAAGACGTAAGGTGGGTAAGCAGCAGTTAAACCATGTAACACTCAACGTGTTGTGTCATTTACACAAGGACTGTGAAGAAATAAGCGTCCAGTATGTTTGATATTAGTGCCTGTTTGCATTTCCCAGCATGGAACAAGGAAAACTGCTTTCTGCTGATAACAGTTAGTGATGATCTGGCTGTTGAAAGATTGGGTTTCTGGGGAACAGACAGAGAAAAAAACTAGAAAGTTTAATTACGCTTCTTGCCTTGAGTACCATCTACATTGGGCTAAGCCTTTTAACAATGTCTTTAGTAAGGCTGAGGGGCTTGTTCTCAAACGTTACGGAAATGAGATTGAAAGGGTTTATGTCATACTACAACTGAGGGCAGTAATTATTCCCTAGGGTGTAACTGAGTGTGTTCGATTGAAAGGGTTTAGGACAGCTTTAACAAATTTTCAGTGATCAGTAAGATTGTGAAAACTTACATAAGCACAGAAATGTAACAGAGATGTCATATTCCTGTAACTAAAAATTCTGTGCGTTGCAGCAGCACAAAAGGGAGCGGGAAGGAAAAGAAATTGTTTACCGAGTTGCTTCTATTTTAACTGGACTTCCTTTGAGCACTTAACTGCAGTATAATTTGAATTTAACCCAGTGTAGCTCTGACAGTTGTCTGGCCCTTGTAATGACTCAATACTTAATTTTTGTGTTTTGTTTTGTTTTTTTTTAAATTGAAGATGAATGTAGATTCAATTACACCAGGAAAAAAGTATCTATTTTAAATTGACCTTTTCTCCATAAATCTATTTCTCTTTTTGTCTTGAAATTCTATTTCCTTGTGACCTATCCTCTGTAAGTCCAGATTTATTCATGGTTGATGAAATGCTAAATGCAATATGAAATATGTAATGATGAGCAGAACTAGCACAGCAAAACCCCAGCACTCAATAAATGCAAGCACAGGGTTTGAGAAAGAAAGAAAACACAATTTGGCAGAATGGTTTGTTCTCAAAACACAGCATTAATAATGTTGCACCTCTTTGACTTCATTCTTGGCATCCCAGGGCCCACAGTGGGAGTTCAATGTGCTGACCAAGGTATAACCCTTAATTCAAAGGAACTGCTGCTTGCGGAAGCAGGCTCTGCCTCATTGCCTAGCATGATTTCACTTCAGCTCTTAGCATTTCTGCTTGGCTCTGCTATGTAGAACTTGGCACCAGCAGGGCAAAATTTCTCTTCGACTAAAGATTTGCACTGATTTGGGGTGTTTCTAACTGGCAGACAGCAGAAATGGAAGAATAATATGTTGGTGTCGCTTTTTGCCTCTCTTGCCCCCTGCAAAGCAGGTCATGGATTGAAGAACAGGGTATAGCTGTAGGTGGTTTTGTTCCAAAGACATGCTTAGTCCAGCTGGATAGGTGGAAAATATGATACTACTCAAATCAAATGGATTTTATTGTAAGACATGAAGTGTCCTTGCTTGTTTGCTTGCTTGCCATCTCCTCACATTACAGTACAAAGCATTTCCAGTTAGAAAATGAGATGCTGAAATTGCATACAGAGGTGGGGAAGACTGGGTGTGCGAGGGGTTCATGGCAGCAGAGCTGAGCTGAGAGCGGTAAGCAGGGACGAGGGAGTGCTGTAAAGGTTTCTCCTGAGATAAATGTGGAGGTGGTATGAGCTGGCACCCAGAAATGAAGCACTTTCTAAATGTGCGAAGTCATAAGACACCATGCGTGTTGTTTTAGCTAACCCGATGGATAAACCAAGCACTGGCTCACAGTTTCTACTCACACGTCTTTCCGATGCCAGTCTCATCAAGCCGTACGGTTCACAAGGCTGAAAATGAGCATGCTGAAACTGTGCTGCCTGCAAGGGTGACTGGGAGACGCAAGGGCACCATAATAACTGTCAGGGTTTGGCACATGTGCGATATCACAGTGCTGCCTGGAAGAGCTCTCGGTAGGGTGGTGGGCATCCCCCCGATGGCAGTGCCGCTGTGGCAGACAGCGGCAAAGGCAGGAGGGGTGGGAGGAGGTATGGGACTGTAAAGGACACAGAGAGGATGAGGAGGGGTCAGAGAAGCAGGAGTGACCCCTCGGGAGGTGTGAGTTAGTGCAAACCTCAGTACTACTCACGATGAAGACAGTTGGCTGGAGCGGGTCTGAGACTTGAATTCATCCATTGCTGAGTCTTGCTTGTTTTTTCTTCATGCTAACACACAGTTAATTTTCTTGCTGACATGTCTAGGACGTGCTCAGTTGTAAATGTACTGCTCAGCTGGCTCAACCTGGCCCTTGACTTGTTCGGAGAGATGGTTGTAGCGATTTTAGCTGAGGAGTCATTGCTTCTGACAAAAATGGAATTTGGAAACGTGAGGAAGGTTGAAACATGGAGCTCTGCAGACAAACAGAAAAGACATAGCTATGTCTTCAGACTTCTCAAGGGATGCTAAGTTTAGGTGCCTTCATATGCTTGCTTCCTGATCTCTGTCAACAGTAGTTAGATTTCAAATTAAGTGCTGAAAAGCAACTGTGGCAGAAATTGCAGAAACAAAGTAGTAATTTTCTTTTCTGTTTTTAGTTGATAGATTTCCCTGACAGCGTGTGCATTCCTACCCTGTGTTGAGATGTATGTGAGGTAGTATTTCAGTATTGTCTGTCATTATTTTCTTGCCGCTGGAATCTGCAACTCTTTCAAAAGAAAAGCTTTTTCAAAGGAGTTACATGTGTGAGCCAGTTTTCAGAATTATAAGAGCCAAACCTCTTTTGCTTTTCAAAACTGATATATCTTGTAGATGGATGATGTCCATCAGAAAATGCCCACTGGACATTTTGTGTAAAGGTGGTGGTTATTAATATGTATACCAAAAAAACATACTGATATGGATACCTACCCTGCTCTGTTCAGAAATATGGTGCTTCATCTACTTTTTCATGCAAATTGAACATGCTGGAAGAAACTGACTTTAGTGCAGATTTTGATCATAGATGCTAATGGCTGATAGATTCCATATCACATATTAAGCTAATTAAAGCAGCTTGTTTACATAAAGAGAAAACCCATTACAATTCTGTAGATCTCCTGAGACTTTCTTTGATGTTCCTGCACAAAGAAATGGAAGAAGTCTTTATTGTAGTGCAGGGGAAATACAAATAATGTAAATGCAATTGTTGTCATTACCAAAGTATTATTTCTCCTTTGAACTCAAGCTTTAGAGAAAGTCAAAAGCACTTCTTTTTTTTTGTGATTATTTTTTGTGTGCTCATATTTCACTTAGTTCAGGGATAAACAATTAATGCTGATGTAAAATTATAATAATGGAACAAATTAGCAATCATCCTTGTCTTGTTTAGCACCTTCAAAATGATTAAAACTGAGAAAACCTACTACTATCTTTTCAGTCATAAATCTGCACTCGATTTTGTGGTGTGATCTAGCAGCACATTTCCGAAACAGACAAGGAGATTTATGTAAAGATAACCAATACAGGTTGACACTGACACTTGTGTGAGCTCAAGCATAGCTCTTCTTTAGGTGTCTACATTCCTTTCAAAATGTAACAGCATCTTATTAGCTGGTAAGATCGAGCAGGTTATTCTCTGAGAGCATCTTCAGGCTCTCTTATACCTAGCTCTTAGACCCTTGTAATGAAGTGCCCTTTGGAGGCCTCTCATTCTTTCCTTGGGTTCTGGAAGGAGCCTTGAAGGATGTTTTAGACTAGACTCTGGAGTTTTAGGTAGCTGAAGTGTGGGAAGAAGAATTCTGTGTTAAGTGACAATTATATTTCTTTTCTGTAATATTGAGGAGATTGCTAAAGATACCATACTATAACTCTGCCCAATTTTGAGTTTAGAGCAGAGCAGCCTACGCATAGACTGTCCAGTCTCCTTTTGTGCTATAGACATGGTGCAGTCTTGGGTATTAGCTGCCTTATTTGGCAGGAGTCAGCTCTGTGACCACTTTTAAATCCTTTTTTGGAAGGATTTTGAATGTGGCCTGTCCATGGTAGGTCTGGGAAATCTGTGTTACTCCTTGTAATGCAGGAGAATATTCAGCAAAGTCATGCGCAGAAGTGAGATGAATAACTGGAGATGTTTTGAAGGCTCAGTTATTTCAGCTGAAGAGGAGTAGGACAAGTATGTCTGTGGGTATGAAAGCACCATCCAAAGTGAAGGCAGGTGAAATTAATAAAGTTTTATGGATGATAAAAATGTAAATAGTTGAAAAGTTTTTTATAGTTTATTTTAGTTAGTGTAATGTTATGAGAGACATTTTGCTGTTATTAGTATTATGTATTCCATGAATGAAGGACTGAGTAAAATATTTTGGAATTTTTTTGATGCAGTTCTCTGACCTTGTGCATTTAAAGTGAGGATTTCCAATTTATGACAAATATAAATGCTCACTGACACAGAGACTTCTTCCTTTCTCCTCTTCCCTTCTTTCCTCCTTCCTCTGTGTTGCCGACACCTCCTTCTCCTCTTCCTTAACACAGCCATAAAGAGTTTCCACTGGATTCGTCAATTAAAAGGTTTGTAGCCAAGTGAGCAACAGACATAGCAAAAGTAACTGGTGGGGCGAATAGAGAGGAGTCTGTGGAAGGAGGGAACAAGACTTGTCCCTTTTGCTAGGAACAAAGTGTTACATCAGTTCACTATGCCATGAAAGAGTCGTTTAAGTGCTGTCAGTGAGTTATGCCTGAGTATAAATTTCCCCACAGTGTCTTGAGAACGTTGAAGTTCAGGGGCTCAAGGACAAAAATAGATTCTGTGTGGATTACCAAAGGAAGTGTGGGGGATGTTTCAGCTTTTCTCTGCCTAGTTCGTTATGGATCAGTGTATCATGTCACATATCTACAGGTCTATGCTTCCAGATTTTGCCAGTGCAAATTCGTCAGTTAGTCATGCAAATATTTATTTATATGTAAATATTACAGTACATGAATTTACTATGACATTATAACTATAGAATATATAGCATGTAATATATGGTCACATATCTATATATATGTATTTACAGCTGATGTGCTGGCAAATAGCTGGCATAATGATAAAAAAGTGTATGCCACTATGCCACCAACACTCTGTCTTTATTGTGCGAAGTGCTTTTTGTACTCTTTATGGAGGAGTCTGCCAGGATGGTTTAGCTAGTAAAGCTGTAATATGAAGTACTGTCAGGTCTGTAGTAATCTTTCTGTTCCATCATGAGGGCCGTGTCTGTCTGACATACCTAGAGAGATGCCACCAAGTACGCCCAGCTGTGGCCTAGCACAGTATTTCTTTCCCTCTCACACAACCCTGTGCTGCTCTGTTGGCTGTACCAGTCCCAGGTCTTATGCATCCCAGGTTCTGCAGCTTGTGACCCAAAACAGCATTAGCTCAGTCTCAGACAAGAAACTACCATGTTTTCACTGCTATCATTGGTAGAAGGAATGGGAAAATTTATTACAAAGGGACAATTTTAGGAAAGAGAGACTTTGGCTTCTATTTGGAGAGCTTTCTTGGCAACCAGAATGGCTTCAGTTTACTTTTGCAAGCTTAAATTCTATAGAAACGGAAGGGAGATTATACATACATACATACATACATATGTATATATGTATGTATGTATGTAATGCATGCATGAGCACAGCTTATTTTCAACACTCCAGTGTTTAAAGGCTGGCACTGTTCTTTTGAGTCAGAGACTCAAGCCACCAATTCAGTTTTTTAAGTCCTCCATCTTATTAAGTAGAAGTCTTTTGGGGTTGGTTCCTTTAAGATCTGTGCTTGGAGACAGCACACAGAATCAAGTGTGTAATAGAACACTTTTTAACTGCCAGTTTGTTTTCTTGCACAGTTCATGTAATGAAAGCATTACTGTCACACAGCTGAAAACAAAAGTAAGCTTTATGACCCATGAAATGCGTTTGCGGAACAACAAGGAAATCGATTACTCTCCCTAGCAAGCAGGAGCAGGGGATAAAACATCTCGGTAAGGATTCCGGGATAAGTGCTCATGTGTGCCTGGTGGAGAAAGGGAGGTGGGGTCTGCCGTGTGAAAAGGACAGGCGGTTTCTGATCCTCTTGTTGAAGAATGAGATCACATTAAACAGATGAGTATCCCGGTTGGTCGGATACAGCCTTCCAGACTCTGCAGGTAGAATTTCACTACATGAAAGCTTGTAATTTGATTGTAATGCATTTATGATCATTTGTATGTCTTGAGAAACCAGTGCAGTCACTGTAATGCAAAAGAGGATTTGTAAAGACACTAACAGACTTTGGTGTAAAAAAAAGTTCCTGCTGCTAGAACAGTGTCAGCTGTAGCAATCTTGGTCTATTTCAACTCCACCATTTTTTACCAGGAAGCATAAATTTGTGTGACACACAGTACGCTATTTATTTCTGGTTTATTGTTCTTGTACTGCTCTGAACAGCTACCTCTGTTTAAGTGATGAAATGAGCTTGTTCCATTTTATTCACTAAAAGAGCATCCATGAAAGGACATATGTGGTAGATTCCTATAATGTCAGCACTGCTGATCAGTGATTTTAAATTTATATTGCGCTTTAGTCCCCTTTCATTTTAATGCTGTGTTTAGTTTTTGCTTCCTGGCTGTATTTTGATATCCTCAAATCTGTAATAATTTTTAACCATTCTTAGAGAAGTGCTTTTGTTGATGTTTGCAAGGGGGAATTCCTACCACTTTGGAGTGCCTACTGGACTAAGGCTTGCCTAGGCTGGTTCCAAAACCATTAGCATTTCTCCAGGTGTGACATCCAGTGATTATTTTTTTTTCTTTTCTGCATAACATCACTCCGTCTTCATCAAATCCCAGGCATCCTGCTCCTTCCACATAACTCTCCTCCCTCCTTTGCAAGTCCCAGGCAAATGGCTGAAGGAAATTTCTGCAGTGGAGAAGTGAAAGCACAAATCAGAGCAGCCAACATCAAGGGAATGAAGGAAGTATTGACAAGATGTTGGTTTTGGCAGCACAGATACTTCCTCATCTAGGCTGCCTCTGTAGCCAGTGGAAAAAAAGACAGATGCCATCAGAAGGTAATTCATCCCATTCTATAATAGGTGTAGAAGGTATCTGGAAGTGTCTGGCTCTCCACTGACTACAGAGGAGCACAGATAACTGTCTGAGACAAATACTTACATTTTCAGCAGGTGGAGTTGAGTATGATGAAGTCTACCTCTTGGGACAATTTTCTTAGCAGCTTCAGCACATACAAAACACCACAATTGGTACCACCCAGCAGCATGAATAAGAACTACTGCTTTGCTTTGGATGGAGCACTGTGACATTCCCCTTTCAGAAATACATACTGAGGCTTCAAACCCTGTACTTTTACTAAGCAGAGCCTAGCTGATTCCCAAACACAAACCCATTTGCTTTATGGACATGTGCTCTTCCCGTTTTTGGTATCCCCCAGTCTGTATCTGCACAAATGAATCAAGTCATGAGGGTATAATACCAAATGATCCGATAATTTTGGTCTCAAAAGTCATCTGGAATCAGTTCATGTGGTTTGCCATAGAATACAGCAATGCACCCCTATGAAATAAAAAGCTAAACACCATACAGCTGTAAAAAGATGAAAATTAAATCATTAGAGTGGTTGTATCTGCTCAGACTAGGGAGAAGGTACAGCAGTGCTGTTTGAACAAGCTGGGTGAAGCTGAGATGTGATGCTGCTGGAAGGAAATCTGTAACTGTGTGGTCATGGTTATTGGGATGTGAACAGGGATCCTCAGATGCTGTGGGGGCTTAAAAGAGCATCAATAATAAAAGTAACTCTGTCCGATGAAATTAGAAAAAAGGAACTTTTAAGGTTGCCTTCTGTTTCTTGCCTTGGAAAATGTGAATGAAGTACGATTCAGTCCGTTTTCCAACTTTGTTTTAGTAACATCTGCTGGACTCCAATGGCTGGAACTCTTAAGACTCTCCCAGACTCCCAGGGGACCTGACAGTGCATCATCAGTGGTGACAATTTTAACTGAATCAAGTCAAGCATTTACTCATCAGTGAATGAATTTGAATTTAATATGTGTTCATTTACAAATATATCAAATTCATTCTCTGATTGCAGTGCAATGGTGACTCCAGTTTTGAAGTCTAAGTGCACAGAAACTGCTTGATATAGGTTATTTCATTCAGGCTGGTCATTCCAGTAAAAATTTGCTTGTAAAACAATTTGAAATCATCTCCTGGCTGTTCTAGGTCTGGTTTTGTAGCTGATGTTACATTGTGAGAGAATAAAGACTATATTAATCAGGTAACCCTTCTCAATAACTTTGTTTAATGTTTCATAATGGCTGTTGATTTAATTTTTGCCATTCTTTCATTGCTTGAAGAAAAAAATACAGGAAAATTCATCTTTATTTCATATAGCATCTTTCACAGAAACTGTATCTTCAAATGCTTTAGCAGTTAGAAGAAAAGACAAGATGGATTACAGGAAGAGTAGTGCAAAGTGGGTTGGTATAAATTAAGGATTAATGCTCAAGAGAGCGTTCCAAGAGGGTGAAATCGTCTGAGAGACCTAGACTAGGGAACTATTGGAGTTAATATACAAGGTTTTTATTTGAACAGTAAAAATGCTAAGGCAAAATGTTTCCATGCCACTTTTGGAAGTTGGAGTTGCGAGGGAGTTAAGCTGCTGTACTCAAACACCTGTGAGAACGGCACAGCTGCTGCTAGTTGGTAGGGAGGGTGGAAGGAGGACGGGAGAGATGCTTTATGCGTGGGTAGCTGGGGAAGCCTTGTGAGGAGCTTAACAACAAGGGTACTGAAGGAGTAGTTTTGAACCATGGAGTTTCATGTCCTAAAGAGAAATGGGAAGCAAAAGTAGCTGCTTGGGAGTATGCTTGATGCATACTCATAATGTCCCTGTTGGGCAAGGCAGTAGGTGAAGAGGCTATAAAGAAGAGTTCCACAATTCTGAAATGAAAATGAGAATTTAAGACTAATAGAGGCAGGGAGACGGTGATGAACATGCTGATGGATGCAGAAGTAATAATAGATGGATGCTTCTGGAACAGAATGCTGGATTGTGAAAACTATTAAGAAAATCAAAAGTGATGGAGGAAGGCATTGAAATGGGTTTTCCTGTGCTTCTCCTCAAGAAAATATTTGTTTTGAAAAGATGTAGCCAAAGGAGACAGAACCAAAGCTAGTTAAACAGTTAGTCAGAGCTTGCGGGGAAGTTTGCTGGGAAGAAGTCATGGAGCATATCCGTAGTAGAGTATCTGCAGCAGAGAATCCAGTGCTAATACTAGAAACAGAGAAAAGCAGAGAGCATCAATACTGCCCATTGTCTTAGGTAAGTGTATTTGTAAATGTGTACAGACAGTTATGCGACATTATGCATTTAGGGAGAACGCTATATGGATACCTGTTAATTTACAGAGCTCCCTCGAGCCTCAGGTACTGGGAGCAACCTGCAGCCTGCTGGTCACTGTCTCATGCTGCCCACCATGCAGTGTGGCACTGCCGCCTCTCCCCTGCCCACGAGAGCCTGGGCACTGGGTGATGTGTGGTGGTGGGTTGCTCAGCTGTGCCCAGTGAGAGATGTCCCGGAGCCTGGAGAGACACTGGCCTGTGTGGCAGCTAGCACATGCTGTATTGTTATGTACATTCCTCCATGGCAGCTTGGCTGTGAGCCACCTCCTGTGGTGGGACCCAGCACACCTATCGCACAACCCTGGGCACGTGTCAATATGATCAGATGCTAATTTCACCTATCTCTGTAACTGTTGCAGCAAATGGCACAAATAAAGTTCCCAGTAACTCAAAAAGTCTGTTTATCTGACCAGGAAAGAAACAGTCCCTGTCCTAAAGATCTCCGTGTGTGCCTGGAGGAGCTGGAGTAAGCAGCCTGAGAACCTGTGCTCCCTCTCTTGTCTTGCTCAGCTGTGCTGCGTGAGCCGTCTTGGGCTGGGGGAGAACTGGGACCATTAAGTCACCCTGTCATCCATGTCCTGTCCATGGGCACTGATGCAGTCGCTTGCCCTTCTGAGTAGCTTAATCGATGAATTATCTGAAAAAGTTGAGCATCAACACCATGGGAAGAGAAAAAGAGAAAGCAATATGCATTAACTATGCCTATACACAATAAAATTAACTGTGAGTATCTAAGGTGTAGCAAAAGATTCTGCCTTTCACTGTTCTGCCCTTCAGGATGTGGGGCAAGAAAAAAAGAGAAATTTTCTGAATGAAAATGTTGCCTTTATTTGGACAGACTTTGATCTGGTTTTTGCTCCTTGGTGTAATAATTGGTACCTCTCATGTGGTTTCTGTATTCTTTCCCAGCATTTGTTTATCTAATTAATTCTGCCTTTTTATGCATTTGAGGTTGCTTAGATTTCTCATGGGACCTCTCCCCTGCCTGTGTTACACCAACTGGCCTTTTCATGTTGCTATTTTTCCTAATTATCCCTGACACGATACTGGAAACCAGCAGACTTCTTCACAGGCAGCAAAACAAAAGTCTCCTTGACCACAAACAGCAAAATAACCCCAGTCCTCATCACTTATTCATTACGGCCAAAACCCAGCTTTTACTTTGATAATCCCTAGGAGTGCAAATTACATGAAATAGGTGAGACAACCCCATAGCTGCTGCCAGCACTTCTGCCTCCTTCCCGTCGGTCTTGACCACATGACCTCACCCTGTCATTTGCACTCTGTCTAGTGCTCGTCTCTCACAATTATCTGATTGAACTCATTTAGGGAAGCAAATAGTTTTCTGTGTAGTGAGTGAATTGCCCTGGCATGCTGCGCATTCGGGCAAGTACAGGAGCCGGTATGAAGGGACACAGCGCTTTGGGGGAGAGAGCAGGAGAGGGGGCTGGACAGGAGGGAAGCAAACGAAGGTCAGGGGAGTAAGACGCTGTTCCAGGTAGCAGTGAGGAGTCACATAGGCTCAGCTCAATGCCCTGGGGTGCTATTAACAACAGAGAGGGGGAACAAAATCTGAGTCAAAGATCCGTGTTGTTGGTGATAATGTTCAGCAGCATAGGACTTGATGAATTCAGCAGTGATGATGCAGCGGAAAGGCTGTAGGTTGCTAACTTGGTCACTTGATCTGAATGCAAGACTTGATCTAAACACTTGACAGCACCCTGTGTGCAGCGTCTCTGTCTGAAGGCCTTCCTGGTAATATAGGTGTCTGCTGTGGGCATCGGCCATGTTATTGGGTGTATTAACAGTCAGAAGCAAGCTACGTGTTTATGCGTGGGATCCCCCCCCTGTCCTTGTCTTCCTGAGCTGTACCAAAGCTGGTGCTCTTCAAACCAACAGACATTTTGTGTTTATTTTTCTTCCCTCCTTCATCTAAAAGCCAGTCTAGGAAATAGTTCTTTGGGCACAGGTTGGGTAGTCATAAAAGTCTTTCGTTGTTGTGAATTCATGTCATTGTAACTAGTGCCGTGACTGGAATTGGCATTAATGGATAACGAACATGACATAATCCTGTCTCCTGTGGTGCGACAGCAGAGCTTCAATTACAGCATTGCTATTACTGAAAAACCAACCTCTGGAAAGAGTAAGTTGGCAGGCCATAAATTGTGAAGCACATTACCTGGTGTAGTGAGAAACCTCAGAATTAGCCCAGTTGTGAAAACCAACATAGTAGGAGCGTTGCCTGAGCTTAATTTTCATCACAGCCACAAAATTTCTGTCCCAAGGGCAGGGGAAAAAAGTGGCCATTGTGGGAGGGGAAAGGGCCACACAGGAGTGGACTTTTCAAATTAGAGAAAATTAACTCACAATTACAAGTACTTTTATACTGTCCCACCTCACAAGACAGGCAACGTTTAGTTGCTAGCAGCAGCTGAAATGCAGTGCAATGAGTTTAAGTGTCTTAGCTTTGCAGGCTATTAATCTGCAGCCCTGCTGAGGTGCCATGGTAACAGATGCAGCTTCTGGTTGAGATTGCACCAGGGGTGGAAAGTCATTCTCTGTTTTGTATTTGTGATATAGTTTTTGTAAACTTCTGCTCTTACACCTTCATCCTCAGTGTCCCCAAAAAAGTGCAGCCAATTTATTTAAGCCTGTGTTAAGTTCTGAGCTTGGAGACATAGCGAAATCAAACCAGTAAGAAGGCCCACGCAATTAAACTGTGTTTTGGGAAATGTAGTGTTAGGGGCAGCCTACAACAAACTGCCCCATGCATTTCCTTTCCAAATATGCTTGCTTGAACCCGTGTGGGGATAAAACGGGCTTTACAGATCTGTGGCATAATGTTTACACAGCCTTTTGCAAAGCCTTCACTTCCCAGAGCAAAAGATATTAGATGACAGTGTTTCTCAATTTACATTGATGAGGGTAATTGTGATTCTTTCTCTGTCTCGAACAAAATCCCAGAGAGACTTCACGAACAGCACAATGCTTGGAGACATTGGAGGCTGTGCAATGCAAAAGTGGCCATTTAGCATCAGCAAAGTGAATCTGTTAGATATAATGTAACTTACATCTGATGCTGAGGTAATTTTGAAAGCAAAAATCCATGCATTTTCCAGAATCTTGGATCTACTTAGTCTAAATTGGAAAATGAGGTATGTCACGTGGCATCTGGTGCTAGAAATGACTGTCATTATCTGAGCAGTTGTGCCTTTTGACTGAGAACAGGTAAGGGCTAACTTAGAGCTGTGAGGGAACCAGGTGCGTGCGGGAGCGGGTGCCTGGAGCCCAGCGAGCCTCGTGGAGGTGTTTCGCAGGGGTGCTGGAAGCAGCCGGCGAGGTACCAGCCTGCAGCGAGCAGGTGCTTGTGCTGGGGAGCGACGTGATTGTCCGTGTGCCTGCTGGCAGACGCTGGCTGCCCGTCTCCGCGCGTCACGCAGCGGGGACACGGTGCCAGCGGCGTGTGACGTGGCACACCAGGAGCCTGGGGCCTGGGCTGCGGGGGTTACGTGGGAGCGTGGCTGCAGCCAGCGTGCCCCCCATCAGACTCCCCGCTGGGTCTGCTCCGTGGCCAGTCCTGGACTCCAAAACCATGCCGGGAGCCTGTTGGTCACCAAGTGCCCGTGCCAGGTGTGTTTCTGACAGCTGACCAGTGTCAGTGACGGGGTTGTGTAGCCTTGGGGTGTCCCCTGGCTCCGTTGCCATCGCTAGGCTCGCTGGGCACAGGAGGGTGGACAGTGCAGCCAGTGCTGCCGTACGGCTGCTGCAGGGCGAGAGGTTGTCCAAGACAGGTGAATTCCGCAAGAAAGTGCATGCCTTTTCTGAAAGAAGGCAGCAAGCAAGAATTCAGCAGTCCAGCCTTTCACAAGTTTTGCATTTTTGAGTGTCTTCATATTTCTGTGACAGGACAGAAGATAGATAACAACTCTTCAGTTAATACTGTGTGCTAAAGTCCCTCATTCCAAGTGCTATTTTGCTCTCCCTTTTGTTAGAACACCTCTGTTAAACGTCTGGCTTTTGGGTTTGATTGTTACGCCCCCATAGTACAGTTTTCAGCGTTTAATAAGTGGCTTCATGGTTCCCTTGTAAATAACCAAATTACTGTATTCTGTATCAGAACCGGGAGTAAACGTGTTCTGATAGTAACAGCTGTGGAGAAGCCTGGCTGCACAGCAATGGAACAGCGAGAGCAAAACTGTTTCTTAAATAACTGTTAAAATATATTGTTGTAAGTAATTAATAGTTTTCCTGACAAAACATACTGGAGTTAAAAATGGAGATGAGAACGTGATGGATCAGTATTAATTTTTTTAAAAGTGCTATTTCTTTTACCCATCAAGAAAAATTGTCTCTGTTTAAATGAACTGCACTGCTTTTCTTTCATGACAGTGCTAGGCTTGTGAGCTCACAACTCCAGGAATCACCAACCACTCAGGAAAATTAGCTTTTGAATTTACAGCAGCTCTTCATTTGGCTGTCTTGGCTGCAATTTTTAGAAGTAATTTGTACTATGTTTATGTGTTTCTCACATTCTCAATAAGCAATGGGAGGTTTGAGACAAAATNTAAATCTGTAACTTTATTTTAAGGATTTCTTTGTGTTNTTCTTGTATTATTACTTCTTTTATCATTCTCATACANATAGAAGTAATTTTAAGTNGTAAGAACCCCTGAGTATCACATTCTGCCACTTTGGCGTTGTAACAAATATTACTTCAGTGAAGAAATGGTCCTCTTCATTTCAAAGGGACCACTCACTGAAGTAGTTGCTAGTAGGCGTGGATAAGAACAGCAGTCGCTGGCTGGCAACCGTTGACTTGCACACAACTCCTTGAATGGGTAGATGCTCACCGACACGACTGAGGAGTGCAAAGACAACTCCATAGCTCCTGTCTGTACTACAATTTGCTGTGCACCTTTATATGCTGTCTCTTACAGCTATATGGTGAAACTGGAAGGCCAGCGTACTCGTTAGGTGATTCGAGCTATCTCTATGAGTGGAAAATGTTGGTTTGGGGATTGTAGATCATCAATAAGTTGCTCATGTGTGAAATGAAAAGCCACCTTGAGGTCAGCTTCTAGTAAATTCATCCTGAGCTCAGGCAATTTGGAAACACCTGGCTAAGCCCACTAATTACTTGATTGACTGCTATGACTTGAAAAACAAGATAGAGGTATCAGACAATAATGACTTAATCTGAACTTTTAAACACTGCTGCTTTTTCAGATAAAGAGATCAGGGTCTGGAGCAAATGCAGCTGCCACAGGGCAGCGCAGCCCACTGATCTGCAGTGATAATAGTTCTCTACAAGGAGCCCACAGCCTTCTGGATCGGCTGAGTTGCATGCCAAGATCTTTAGACAACCAGATTCGTGAGACATGACTCGCCATACTGGAGAGCCAAGGGATAGCGGATGTTGAAGGGTGATGCAGCCAACAGTGCTTTCATAGGGTTTTTGCCTCCTTACAACAGGATGGAGCAGGGGGGGTGCAGGAGGTTCCCAAGATCAGCCGGCACCATCAGCCTCAGTCCCTTTCCTCCCCACGCTGAAGGTTCCAATTATACAGCAATCACTGTGGCAGTGCTGGCTCACCTCTCATTATGTCATCTAAGAGCCACGAGCTAATGAGAGATTAGAAGAATGTACAAGAAAACGTTTGAAAGCTGTGATTCTTCTGATTTTTATGTTGTACTTTTTGCTGATTCATTGGGACCTCGTATTTCCAAATGCTTGATATTGCTTTGACCCATGTGCCCAGTGCTATGGGCTTATATGGCTGTAACTCCTTACTTGCCCAATATAAATTTTTTTGAGGAAGTCACCAATGCTGTGTCTCCTGTTGATACTATTGACATTGTACTGTTGTTTGCCTAACATAAACTAAAGAGTCCATTTTTCAAGTGGGTTCATGATGCCTTACAAATTTTTTAGGTAATGCAGATATGGATTTTGTACAGGCGAAAGGGATATATGAACTGTGTGGGTGTAATTTTGGTAATCTATACCTGGGCATTTCTAAAATACATATTGTGAAGGAGCAATTAATGAGTAGTAAATAACAAAAAGATTCCAGATTCTTAACTGAAACCCTGGTCCATGTCCTCTATCAATTAAGGACACTGTTCTGTCAGTTTTCAGGGGAATTTTTTAATCTGTTGCAGCTATTAACCATAACTTAGTACTGTTTTACATTAACCTATCATCTAGGACATTTCAGAGGGTTCCCCTTGTGACTTTGCGTGAGAGGTGTACATTAAATCATGGAATCATAGAAAGTTTTGGGTTGGAAGAGACCCCTAGAGGTCATCTAGTCCAACCCCCCTGCAGCGAGGAGGGACACCACTAACTAGATCAGGTTGCTCAGAGCCCTGTCCAACCTGGTCTTGAATGTTTCCAGGGAT
>Ga0065711_1031517_pt1 | contig 29455 bp, 20 predicted proteins | sample Hoacrofraction12_FD_59098 | JGI IMG/M metagenome (GOLD analysis project Ga0065711, IMG submission 59098) | Hoatzin crop microbial communities from Cojedes, Venezuela - Epithelial fraction 12 v2 (version 2) | ecosystem: Host-associated > Birds > Digestive system > Esophagus > Crop | place... | reverse complement strand
GACCCTGCACTTGCTCATGTTGAACCTCATCAGGTTCCTCTCTGCCCAGCTTTCCAGCCTATCCAGGTCACGCTGAATGGCAGCACAGCCTTCCGGTGTATCCACCACTCCTCCCAGTTTGGTGTCATCAGCAAACTTGCTGAGGGTACACTCTAACTCTTCATCCAGATCGTTGATGAAGAAGTTGAACAAGGCTGGGCCCAGTACTGACCCCTGGGGGACACCACTAGTTACCAGCCTCCAACTAGACCCAGTGCCACTGATGACAACCCTCTGAGATGTCTATAGCATCTTAGGTAGGCATCACCCTACCCTGCAATGATTATATTGACTGATTCTGCACCATAGAGATCTACATTTGGTCACAAGAATGTCATTTACGCTTGGATTAGATTAAGGATTTGATTAGAATTACAGATTTGATGGCAGTAGCCAAACTCCAGTTCTACTGATGACATTTTATGGTTTCACCCATGTACTGAAGACAGTATTCGAAATTCAGTGCTGTTTACCCTGCAGCTGATAATTACAAGTAGTACATCAGCTGTACTTAAATTGTGCCTCAGATCGCACAACTACTTAGATAGTTTACAGCTGATGGAGTTGTGCAGCCAGTGATGAACTCCTATGTTTGCTTAAGCTGACAGACACCATGCATGCTGATGTGAGAGGTAACTGCCAAATCTGAATTGTTGCCTTTACTGATGTAGCTAGTAATGAACTATAATTACCATTCAGTTTTCCATATGTCGCTAAAGAATTTGTATAATTAACTCCATATTTAAATATGATTCATGTCTCCAAATTTAAATGTCTCTGCTGGATCCAGCAGCTTTAGCATTCTTCATGATTTCAATTGCTTTGCTAGTTTCTTCAAGGTAGGGGGCTAAGTTAATTTTAAAGTACTTTGGATGCTCTATTTCTTTGTAATTTATTTATTCATAGTTTATTGCTTATCATTGAGGGTGTACTGATGAGATATATAAAACCAAAATCAATCTGAAAAAAAGGTTAAAGTTAAAAAAAGTTAAGCTGGCTTCAGTTTTCATATTTCTAGATTTTAAAAGTCCTATAGTTTGACATCAATGAATTTGGATAGCTGTTCCAAAATACATATTACTTTAAAACATAAAAATGAAGTTTTAGAACAAAATAATGCATTTTATAATGTTTATTTGTAACAAAACACTTAAATAGTCCTGGCTTGAAGTACCAGGTTTTGACTTTCTGAAAAATATTTAGATCTCAGAAATTTTTACAGGATGGACAAACTGCTTCCCATAATTTGACTACCAATATCTTCGCTCAGTCACTGAAGTAGTTGTCTTTGCCAACTGAAATGAAGGTGCAGAAACCAAGAGGTGTTCAGAAAAAGACAACAAACTCTCCTGAAAAACTACTTAGCAAACCCTGGTAAAACATGTGAGCTCATGTTCTTTAACCGTGTGGTTACCATACGTGCCAACATTCCCAGATCATAATATTTCCATTTTTTATGGAGTCAGTTGTTCTGAGTTGACCGAGGCACAGCTGTTGCATTTTACCTTGATTTGGTTCCCCTCCCACTCGTACACATACATCACATCAATGCTTCATATATAAGATTAATGCAGCTCCTCCAAAAGTATACATACCACGTGTGGCTTAACTGTAGCATTTTTTCTTTCTCTCTGTGATCTTGTGCCCCAGGAGGAAGCACAGTTTAGCCATATGTTTTCTATATGACATGTAATCTAGTGACACAACAAAAAATTACCAAAAGGACATCACTGTCACAGATTAAAAGAATGTATTTCTTTAGTAAGACTAGTGCACTCTTTGAACTTCATAATTACATGCACAATTGCAGAAAATAGGTTGCATGAGTCTGGAAAGCTGTATAAATATTGCAACAGAGCATTGTGTGGCTGGCAATATGATTATAGGACCAATAAACATGGCAGGACAGGTGAAGTAAATCCACTTCCAAGATCCACGCATGCTGTTTTAGCGACAAGCTGAGACATACCAAATCCTTGAAAACAGTGTAAAGTTTAGATTAATGGTGCCACTGGGTCCTATTCTATTTTTTAACAGAAATAATGGGCAGTCCTATGACTTCTGACTGCTAATAAACAACTCAATATTTACCAATAGAGTAACAGATCAAAGAAAAACACATGAACAATTCTAGTGGTTGCTTGAGTGATTCTTCACAGCTTTCATAAAATAAAGAGTAACAACATTACCATAAAATATATCTTTGCTTTCCAAATACCTTAGAAATTAAGATAAATAGTCAAGGAAGAACACTCTTCACAAAACCAATCTGAATTAAACAGAGAAATTTGTAAGGTTTGTATTTTTTTCAAGCATTCCCACAGGTCCAGTCACTCAAGTCATATTGAAAAGGCAGCCTCAGTAAATCTGGGAGGCATGATGTGAGCAGGTTAGGAGGAGTTCTGACAAACATGGAAATACTGTCAATGGTAGACTGACAAGCACTGTAACTGAATGGGGATCAGACCAAATTACTGTAGTGTGGAGTAAATTAAATTGTGGAGCTTGAAGGAGACCTACCCATGTGTATGGAAAGTACATTTAACAGAAGGCTCTCTTACTGAGCTGTTATCTAGATAATTAACAAGGTCTTGCTGTAAACAAGATGGCAACAGATGACTGGGTTTTGTTTAAATTAAAAATCACAGAGTGAAATTTAAATGGCTGAGGTTAGGGCCGACAATGTACCTCTGCGAAAGCAGAAGCTGCTGATAGAAAGATTTTACAGAGAATCCTTTTTCCCTATTGCATATCATTCTGTGAACACCCTGTGACACTCATAAGGATTAATAGTCCCACACAATATTCCAAATATTTATGATTAATGTGATAATGCTGCCTAAAGGTGTTCAGTTAACATTGCCTAAAGGTGTTCAGTTAGACTCTAAGGGAAGCGTTGTTGTCAGGCACTTCTGAAATACAGGCACCTTTGCCACTAGAAACCAGTGAAAGTGTTATCCTGTTTATGATGGGTGACCATCTGTCTCTGCCTGTTGAAGCTCTTGCCCATCTCAGACCTTCCTGAGCAAATGACACACATAATATTGCTTTTGTGAAAGACTTGAAAATGGCTCCATAACTTGTGTCTGCCAGGAAAGTCAACCTAAAATGAGCATGAATCACATCTTGCAACATCCCTGCTGTTTGTAAAACATATTTGCTATCATAGATAGGTATTGCATCATATTCTGGAGGTGATGGTAGCACTTGAGACATCAAATAGCATTGATTTTCTTATTTTGCTTTTTTTGCTGTCAGAATTCCTGATGATTCTGACATCAGTGTCCAGGAGTGCAGGAGTTCTTGTTTCCACTTGAAACTGAATATCAAGGCTGTATGCCACATGGGCACCAGGTATTTTGTATTTTGACTGTATGACTTATTAGACTCTGATTCGAAAGCCTTTAACAGTAGTCATTTTATGAAGTTGCAGTACTTTAAGTTTGTACTTTATTGCAAACTGCTCAGATCCATTGAATAATTTTCAGTATTATGTAAAGTCAGTCACCTTAGGAAAAGTTAATGTTACACATAAGCATGCATTAGGATATGTTAATTTTTAGTAAGGTCATGTAATAAAAATAAGAGTCATTGTCCCAGACAATTTTTCACAGACAAAACAAATTAATCTATTCCAAATTTACTACCCAAAATGTGTTTTTTCTCTTGACTTGACCTGCAGTTTGGCATATGAAATAAAAGTTTCCCTAATGTTCCTCCGAGGACACTAAAATATCTCTGGCACTTCTCTTACATTTCTTTTACCTCTATCTAAGTCTCATGTGCTCTTTTCCACATTTTTCCATTAAAACCTGATGTGTTCCTACACAAAATCTCACCTAGTTCTGAGAACAACCCCTTGCAATGATAACAAGATTTCAGAATGCACTGTCCCTGACATCTCTGGCTAGTTGCTTTAGGTGTTTTCTGTCGTGTCTGACATTCAACTTTATCTCTAGAAATCATTACCCAGACGTCATGTGAGATCAAATAAGATTTTTACTGGATTGATATTGATATTCTACCTTTCAACTTGGCTTCTCTGTCCGGGTACCGGAGTGCGTGTCTGAAGTCTCTATATCTCTTCCAAAACTCTATTTTCAGATGTTGCATTTTTATTTGGTGGAGAAAAAAAACAACAAAAAAATTCAAACGTATTATAAGTCTAAAAAAAGTAGGGTTTAGGGTGAATTAGTTTTCTTTCTGTTCCCCATTGTTTTCCTTACAATGTTAGGGCCCCATTTTGTGATCAGTGTTAGCTTGTCTATGGTCTACAACTTAAAGTTACAGATACATGAGTTATTTCAGGTTGAGAGATCAGTCCCTCACTGCAACACTGCCTGCTGTTTCTATGGGTAATTCCTCTGAGGTAACAATGCTGATGCCAATGTCTTTGTCTTGCCTTGGCTGTTCACTTGTTCCAGAAAAGGGATGTAATTTTGCATTGTTTCCCAAATGTCAGAGGTTGTATTGGTTTGTGCATGCACAAACTGTGCATCCCTCTTTGGACAGAGTTTTCTGGATTCCATCTTCAAACTTCTCAGATCTTTATGCCTCTGTCCTGTTGTGGTATTCTGAATTTGTCATTGTGTGCAGTGTATCAGAACACTCTCCACCTTCTTTAAAGACATTCTGTGCTGATATGCATACTAACAAATGTTAATCGCTTCATCAAAGTCTGTCTTTTCTGAGAGTCTTTATCCAAGTTTTGTTTTCAGATCCTGCTTAGATCTCTTATCAGAGACTCAGTTCCTTAGACTATAAAATGCTTTTTCTTTGTTCCAGTAGCTATTCTATATATTCACACCTTCCTGCAGTCTGTGTTTAAAACATACCACTCATCTTTCGTTTTTGTGTGGTCTTTGGTACTCTTCCAGAGTCTGCTATAGTTGCGTTGTGTCTTTTGCCGGAGCTTAACTGAAAATGGTGAAAAACCTCTATCACTTCAGAAAATGCTATTTTGAGAAATGCATTTATGATTAATTTTCTTTTTGTTGGAAAACTTTTTTCATCATTACAACTTATGTTGTCTTTACATCTCTTTGTGTTTCTCAAGAATTTAAGTCACAGTGGGGCTCTTAAGTCTTAGAGTTGAACTCAAAATATTATTTACATGATCTTTGTTTAGTACAGCCATCACTCAGAGCAAGCCATCTATTGCAATTCACTCCAGCTTTGCACGGTGTGAGCTCTGTGCAAGGTGAACAATCTGGCTCATGCTAGAGACTCATGTAAGGTTTAGCCCCCTCCTGGCTGGAAACTTGGGCTGCATTGATGGAGACGAGAGAAGGCAGCAAAGCTATCACCTCTCTCTTTGTCACCCATCTATTCTTCATTTGTATGTGTCTCCCTGTTCTCAATACTTAACGATTAAACTTCAGTTCTGGTACTGTTTCTTTACAGTCAAAGCCTGTTTTGCCATGCACATCAGAGCGTAGAGCCCAGGGTACAAACCTTGGAAGGCAATGCCCTGGGAGGACCGCTGCATTGTGAGTAGGTCATGTTAACAGGCGTGTGGGGAAGAGCACAGTGAAGGGACAGCATTTGTTAGATTAGCACGCACTTGGAAAAAACATGGTTTAGCAATACTTGACACTCTTAATGATTTCTATTCAGACTCAGCTAATCTGAAAGGAAAAGCTGAATAGTTTCTCAGATACTGCATGTGGCAGTTTTTGGCAAATGCCAATTTTGTACAGCGCAACACTGTGTATATATCTTGAAGACTGGTGGAGAAGAATGGACGAGTAAATTACTATTCACTGCTAAATACATCTCACTTCCAATATAAAGTGATGACGTTCTTGAAATTACTAAATTCAGTCTTGTGGTGGTGATGCAGGAACAGCACATGTCTATATCAAATTCTCCATCTTCCTACTTCAGACTTCCCAGGTGACTTTTATAATTTTTCCATTAGTCTCCTTTCCAGAAACATGTAACCCAATATAAGCTTCAGAGCAACTAAGTGGCAAAAAATTGGTCTGATTCTCATGACTGCTGAGTACATCAGGGTCCTTTTTTTGAAAATCATCTCATTTATTTAGCAATAAAATAAAGATGTGAAGGTCATCTACCTTTAGGTGCTCCATCTTATTAGCTATATGTTACCTTATTACCAGTAGTTTATTAAAGACATCAGTGTCACTTTTTTGAAATAAAGTAGTTGTGAAATTCAGAACCTTAAAATCACCTATTCAGAGCAGCTAAATGATATGTTTCTCTCTCCTTCTGAAATCAAAACTAAAAATACAGGATGCCCTATTAAAGAATCATTTAAATCCCTACATTCATTGCATTATGAAATCTAAACAATCTAAAGTCACATATGACAAGGGGTTGTGGGTAAAGCATTTCCTAGAAAAGTCCTTAATGTTTGCGAATTCTTAGCTATAACAACACATTGAATGCCAAGATATGCTATAAAGGCTTGTTTCTATAGCCGTGAGGTAGCTGTGGAATATTTTATGTACATTTTTTCCTACTGAATTTCTCCACCTTGTAGCATATGTGCTGGTTAGTATCAAGCAGAAAAGGCAGCTTAGAAGCATGATCTGTTTTACAGGTCTGTATTGTCAAGGAACACCAAGAAAGAGAGACAGGAACTCCAGTATAACAGATAAATCTGAACGTATTTATTCCATGGCTTCCCACCTCTTTTGTCATAGAGCAAGACCAAAAGTCTGTTTCTGCATATGTTTCCCATTGAATTCAAGACCTGGTAATGCATAAACCATGGAGCAATTTTTAAAGTTGCTATTGCTTATCAAAAATTAATGAGAACAACTGTGTGTACTCTCCACATTTTATTTGATGTATAAACAGAGCACTGAGGTTAATTGTGAAAACTGTTTACTTTTGAGGGGGGAATAAAACCCACTCAGATGCTGCCTTTTTTCAAGCTGTGAAGTTTTTCTTTCCATAGCACATATGCCTTGCTACAATCTGGCAAACATACCCACAAAGAAATAAAAGCAAAAAAAAAAAAAAAAATAAAATAAAATCCAAGATAATATCTTTTTTCTTCTTTTATTTTTTCCCCCAGCTGGCAGTAGAAACTAAGAATTCATGTAAATACATATAGTTGCCCTGTCTACAAAATTATCAAAATGGTACATTAAATATTGGCCTCCATGACTATGCTGGCATATGAACCTAAAGCTAATCACAAGCAAGGAAAGGAAGCATGCTCAGTTTGAACTGTTTTCTGAACGAACATTGTAGTCCAATAAAATAGAAATCCAGTTTAATAATATATCACTTATGTAAGACGTAGTGCGCAGGGCCAATAGCCTAAAACATACATTTCTCAAATGAAAGCACTGTTATTAAATATAATATCTGCCAAGAACTATCCCAGTTGTATGCACAATGTTTCTCGCCACTGTTTTATCTGCAATAATGGCCTCTCATCTTGATTTACCCACATTTTCCTAGCTCCCCAAGGGTGTCTATACTTTTGGACATGAAATAAGATTTTATTTTGGCAAACTCTAAGTGTTTAAATGAGCCAGGGTTTTTTTTATATATTTCTTGGCCTGAGCGATAAATAGACCAAATATTAAAATACGTATTTTATAGTACATTACTAACATAAATTTTGAACCAGTTCTGCAAATATTTCTCCAACATTGTTTAATTTCTGTCTATTCTAGACCTAAATGACACTGCAGAGCATAAAGGAGAGGTGGGTCACACTCGTGAGAATGATATAGCTTGCTAGGACTTTTCTAGCTTACAGTGCAGAGCATAAAGAGGGGAAAAAGCTCTTCTCAGAAGGCATCTGTGGAAAATGTAATGAAAAAGTAGAATTAGACTGAGCCAAAGCTCCATCCTGCCCTAGTGAGGTGTTTTGCCACCGTGACTGAGAAGTAACTCAGCAGCAACAATCTGACAATTGGTCTACCTCCTGCTTCCCACCACTCATTGCAAATGAATCAATCATTCTCCTGGGATAGCAGAGGTACATGACACTCCACACCTCCATAAGTATGTGGAGTCACAATAAGGAAATTCCTAAATGCTTTGCAAAAGCAACCCATACAACCAAAATTACTGCATTTGGTGGAAATGGTAATGTAAGGGTTTTTCCCAAAATACAGACATAAATGGGCACACATATTAGTAGGACAGACTGAATAATGTTAAGGACGGAAAATGACAAAAGCAGAAATATTTGGAGTAAAGTATAGGATATGATCCTGAGAAATGCTCAATACTTGCTGTGATTGCAAAATGTTGCTTCTCCTCCTACTCTCTTTCTGCATCTAGGGCCTCCCTACCAAGGAGAACGAGCAAGGACAGTACTCTTGATGCGAGTGATATTTCAACAGTTCTTACTTTGTAATGTAATTTTGGGTCTCTAAGCCATAGAATCATAAAGGTTGGAAAAGACCCTTAAGATCATCAAGTCCAACTGTAAACCTAGCACTGCTAAATCCACCACTAAACCACGTCCCTAAGAACCACATCTACATGTCTTTCAAATACTCCCAGGGACTGCACTCCACCACTTCACTGGGCAGCCCATTCCAATGCATGACAACACTTTCAGTGAGAAATTTTATCTAATATCCAATCTAAACCTCTGCTGGTGCGATTTAAGGCCATTTCCTCTTGTCCTATCTCTTGGTATTTGAGACAAGAGACCAACACTCACTTTGCTACAACCTCCTTTCAGGTAGTTGCAGAGAGCAACAAGGTCTCCCCTCAGCCTCCTTTTCTCCAGACTAAACAGCCCCAGTTCCTTCAGCTGCTCTTCATAGGACTTGTTCTCTAGACTATTCACCAGCTTCATTGCTCTTCTTTGGATGGGCTCCAGCACCTCAATCTCAGTCTCTTTTGCAGTGAAGGGCCCAAATCTGAACACAGTATTCAAGGTGCAGCCTCACCAGTGCCAAGCACAATCACTTCCCTACTCCTGCTGGACACACTATTCCTGATACAAGCCAGAATGCTGTTGGCCTTGTTGGCCACCTGGACACACTGTCAGCTCATATTGGGCCAGCTGTTGACCAACACTCCTAGGTCCTTTTCTCCCAGACAGCTTTCCAGACACTCTTCTCCAAGCCTGTAGCCGTGCATGGGGTTGTTGTGATCAAAGTGCAGGACCCAGCACTTGGCCTTGTTAAACCTCATACAGTTGGCTTCAGCCCATTGATAAGCCTTTCCAGACCCCTCTGCAGAGCCTTTCTACCCTTGAGCAGATCAACACTTCCGTCCAACTTAGTGTCATCTGCAAACTTACTGAAAGACCACTCAATCCCCGTATCCAGATCATTGATAAAGATATTAAACAAGACTGGACCCAAAACTGAGCCCTGGGGAACACTACTTGTGAGCGGCCACCAACTGGATTTAACTCCATTCACCATCACTCTTTTGGCCCAACCATGCAGCCAGTTTTTTACCCAGCAAAGAGTATACCCATCCAAGCCATGAACAGCCAGTTTCTCCAGGAGTATGCTGTGGGAAATTCAAAGGCTTTACTAAAGTCTAGGTAAACAATATCCATAGCCTTTCCCTCATCCACTAAGTGGGTCACTTTGTCACAGAAGTAGATGAGGTTAGTCAAGCAGGACCTGCCTTTGTTAAACACATGTTGACTGGGCCTGATCCACTGGTTGTCCTGTATGTGCCGCGTGATGGTGCTTAAGATGATCTGCTCCACAACCTTCCCCTGCACTGAGGTCAGACTGACGCATCTGTAGTTCCCTTGATCCTCCTTCCAGCCCTTCTTGTAGATGGGCATCACATTTTCTACCCTCCAGTCAACTGGGACCTCCCCGGACAGCCAGGAATGCTGATAAATAGTTGAAAGTGGCTTGGTGAGCACTTCCGCCAGCTCCCTTGGTATCCTTGGGTGGATCCCATCTGTCCCCATAGACCTGTGTGTGTGTAAGTGGTGTAGCAATTCACTAACCATTTCCCCAGGGATTATGAGGGCTTTGTTCTTCTCCCCATCCCTGTGTTTCAGCTCAGGGGACTGGGTACCCTCAGCACGACTGGTGTTACTATCAAAGACTGAGACAAAGAAGGCATTAAGTACCTCAGCATTTTCCCCATCCTTTGTCACTATGTTGCCCCCACATCCAATACATGATGGATATTTTCCTTTGCCCTCCTTTTGTTGCTGATGTATTTATAGAAACATTTTTTGTTGTCTTTTACAGCAGTAGCCAGACGAAGTTCTCATTGGGCTTTGGCGCTTCTAATACTCCCACTATGATATCTGCCTTGCTGGCCTTCCCCTTGGTTCTCACCCATAAACACTCAACCATTTTATCACACTCCCTAGCACAGAAGGCTATCCCATCACCTCTCATTTATTGCCTGTCCCTTCCAAAGAGTTTATAGCCATACGTTGCAGCACTGCAGTGTGTCATCCCACCATGTCTCCTTGGTTGTAATTAGTTGTATCAGTTTCCCAGCTGCACAATGGCTTCCAACTCCTGCTGTTTGCTGTCTGTGCTGCGTGCATTAGTGTAGATGCATTTCAGTTGGGCTATTGATCCCACCACCTTTTTTGGGGGAGAAGCCCTAGTTCCTATGTGACTGTTCTCAGGCACTTCCATGGTTTCTAACACATCAATAACCCTTGAGTCTTTGCTGCCATGTGGTTCTCCATCCCCTACCTCCACTGAGATGGCAGACCAAAGGACCTCAATAGCACACCATCCCTCAAATATTGGTGTGCTGCCTCCAGCCTTATATCTAATGAGCCTGGTTTTATCCCTTTCCCCTTTCAAACGTAGTTTAAAGCTCTTTCAACGAAAACAGCTAACTCCAGTGCAAAGATCCTTTTCCCCCTTTGAGACAGACGTACCCCATCTGTCACCAGCAGGCCTAGTGTTGTGTAGACCAACCCATGAAAAAAAACAAAATTCTGCCAGTGCAGTCACTAGCTACATCTGCATATAGAGAAGGGCAGTCTGTCTTCTTGCTTTTCTTGCCTTCCACATCCTTTGCTGAAAGTCATGTCTTGCCCTGAGTCTGACATTCCTAGCAAAACCCTTCTTTCCACACAGAGTTCAACTTCTGAGCCCCTCAAGCAGTTGCAGAATTTTCGGAAGATTCATCCCTTCTTTTTGTAGTGACCTCAAAAAGTTTATGAGCTAACAGCTGCTTGCTCTTATTGTCAGCAATATTTCTCAGTCAGTGGCTGCATGTCTTCAGATTTAGATTCTCCATGTTACACAGCAGGGAGAAGTCACATGCCTGACTTCTTCAGCAATATTTAATGAAACTGAAACTGAAGCTTCTTCAGTTGTTGCTTTTACAACAGTTGCATTTTCTGGCTTGGTGGTCCAGTGGATAAGGTAATGAATGGCGAGTTACAACGAAAACCCACGTCTCAATCCTAGTATTCCAAATTACCTTATATTTATTGTGGAGCAGTGGACACATGGTGTTGAATTCATCAGCTGTAATTAAATCATCTAGAATTAGGTATCTAACACTGAATAAGACTCCATAGGTTTCTTTTGCAAGCAACGGAGAAACATAAGCACCTATAGGGCAATTCATTTTCTAGTAAAATATGTCCACAATGGGTCCTATAAACAGTTCTGTCCATTAGCCAAGGGAAGTCACTGTGGTAAGCCCAGACTTAGAATCTAAATTTCCTCATGATGACTCTGATACCTGGTGATTCAGGAAACGATAGGTATTTCTAAGAATATAAAAGCTTTGTGTTTCTAGTTCTTCACTGCCCTCCTTTGGAAAAAAAATTAACTAAAAATATGATTAAGATTCCACATTATCACTGTTACAAAAAAAATCCTCATGGCGTTGGTTGATATGAAATGTTTTATATTTGCAAATCCCAGCATTTTTAATCTGAAATATTACTCAGAGTTAAGGTTAAAAGCTGGTGGCAACATAAACAAGGAAACTCAGGAAGAACTGTTTCAATTAAAGGGCTCTGAACATGTGGAATATATAATCAAAGGGAAGGCTGAGGCTGGGAAGTGTAGATGAGTTCAAGAGAACCTCAGATTTCCTTCTTGAGCACAAAAGGGGTCAAGCCATAGAGCGAAAAGACAGGAAAGTGGGATTAAGGTAAACCAAAAAAATCAGACATGCTGGGCCAGATAACTTTTTCCTTGTTTGTAAGTTTCATGATTTCAACAGCAAAAAAATTGACTACGCAGATGGTCTGTGTTATTCCCACATCCTTTGAAATTCAGTTTCCAAAAATGTCACCTTGTTCCGTATCCTCTTGTGGAGCATAAAGTGCATACGCTGTTTTCCAGCATGTTCACATGCATTCTTGCTGTCAAGAATGGTCTACTTCATTAGCCATCACCATGGAAAAATATGTGTAAGAAGGGGGATATAAACATTAACAGCATCAAATTCTGCTGCTGAGATCTGCGTGAGAGAAGGCTGCTGGTAGCTCACTCATGGTGTGTCCACTTTAGCAAGCAATTTGGCCTGAAAAGAATGAATCCGTTAGTGTTGAGGCCACTGTATTTTTGGTCAGTGCAGTTCTGGGGTTTTAGTCTGGTCTAGAAATAAAAACTTCCCTCAGCTTGCATTATCCAAGCTGTCCAAATGCCCTTTAGCCTGGATACTAAATAACCTGCTAACGGTTAGAAAACATCGAGTACAGAGCAGAACATCCAGTGCGGGTTGATTTAGAAGGAATCTACCTAGTATGTAACAAAACAGGTTTGCAAAGGGAATTAACATGGGGGATCTGTATGCTGCTGCTCTAGATCAAAACATGCATGGAGAAGTACTCTTTGTTACACAAGTTCACACTCGACTAGCTCTCTTGGGTTTTCTTATTTGCTCCGTCTTACCAGATGCTGCTTCACCATGGAAACTGCCTTTTGGATACTGTCTGATTTTCATAACATCATTAAATGAAGGGAACAGAAAGCATTTGGAGAGCTAATCCTACAAAGCTGTCACACCTTTGGGTTGGACTGTGCTCCTGATCTTCTCAGACTGATTACTGGCAATGGAAACAGACTCAGAGCTCAGAGAAGGTTGTGGCAAATTCATCCAGAATTTCTTCTGTGGGATTCAAGCAAGCCACCACCCCATCTCCCCTCCCCTGCGATAGGTGAGAAGGAAGTATGTTCTTTTCTGATAGCACAGACTAAAAGATGCATGTGGAGTTTATGACCACTAGGAAAAGACCCAAAATAACAAGAGCCTAAACCAAAACTTGTATAATAGGATTTTCCCTCTGATTTCTTGAAACTGCTTCTCTTTCTCACAGTCCTAGTTTTTCCTTTAGCTTTTACTTCTAAATCGTGGACATGTTGTTTTTCACCACCCCACAAGACATACACAGACACACCACTACCTGACCCTTCTATGCAGTTTATAAAATGTTTTGTAGAAATTATGCACCTGGACAAAGCCAGTCCTGTGCTCTGGCTTCATTTGGGCCCATTGCCTCTCAGCAATAGTGCAACATACACACTCTTGCAGCCTGCAGCAGTCCCTTTTCCAATGGCACCCTCATTTGCTAAGAGGGGAAGGCTTGGCAACACGAAAGAGATTTCCTGCTGTGTTTACAGCAGCAGAGTTTTAGTGAGGTGCAGATCCCAGTTCCAGCCAGTTATGGGCAAGGGATCAAAGCTCCAGTAATTCCCTGTGGAGAAAGAGCACAGCTCTACCTTTGTTGCTCTCAGATCTAATGTGGGTGACGTGCTCAGAGATAAAAGAGCTTGGAGAAGTCCATCCTCCAGTTTCCTCCACAACCTTCCTTCTCTGCCCTTTTGTGAAGAGGGGACACCAAAACACATTTGTTGTGTTGGAACATGTTCATGTTCAAAGGCAGCAAATGAACTGAACACCAGGGAAGATCAGAGCCTTTTGAAGTATCTCATTCCCTTGACAGAGTGAGTTTGGAGTCTGGAGGGTTGTTCCTAAGTAAAGTTTGTGTACCACGAAAGGAGAGTTGGGCCCTGATCATATTACTTTTTTTCACAAAAAGTTCTAAGAATAACAAAGTAATTGAGAGTAAAGGCAGTTCTACCAGTCCATAAATGCTAGCCTAGTAAAGTTTCTAAAAGAGGCCGAATACAGCTTTAAAAAAATAATACAAAAAACTCCAAAACAAACCCCAACCACTGAACTCCATAAAATGGGATTTCACCTTTGTTGTCATCCAGCCTTGCTTCGTACGAACTCCAGACATTTATTTTCAACAGTCCTGAGGTGTACATCAGACTCAGCTCTATGACTAAGCATGTGCACATGTTTCTGACCAGATTTCTTGAAGATCTTTAGGTAGAACGTTTTAAATTTAAAAGCTATTCATGCATCTTATGTCAACACCATACACATACTGTGTTAGTATATTTGTTTTGGAAAGGAAAATTGCTAATAAAAACTCCATACAATAAAGAAAATAAAATATGACTGATCAAAAGTTATCTAATTAAATATAAAGAGGCACTGCGTACTCTCCTGTTCCCTCACAAAATACAAAATAGATTTTAGTCTGAGTGGAACATTTGGCTATGTTAGATTGCTTTAAGGTGACTAAACAATTAAATTTGTTCTTTCTTTTACATTGTCTCTTTCTTTTATTAATACTTTGTCTCTGCCGAAGTGACTGCTCGGTGTTTGCTGATATACCACATGGTGCTCCACCAGATGCTGGTCTGTCAGCCAGTGAGGCACACAGTGACAGTGTGAATATTTTCGTACATAAAGTTATATTTCTCTTGCACCCAGACACCAGCACTGCCAAGAAGCTGTTCTTGTAGCTGTTCCTATGGCTTTCTGCTCCCTACATTTAAGTGCAGCTGGGAACACAAGGGGTTAAGTGACACTGCTCATACGGTGCCTGTCTCAGTGGCAGGGCAGGAGGTTATGCAGCAGGGATCTCATAGGAAGGTGAATGCTTCTCCTAATGAGGTGAAGCTCATGTGTCTAATGCAGTGGAACAGCTGCAGCAGGCACTTTCCCAGCTGAGAGTCACACTGAGATCAGATTCAGGATACAGCAGCGCTTCTTCACACACTATAATTATGATTGATCTGCAAAAGATGTAAAGCTCTTTACCTTTTTATAAGAAGAGCCTTAAGTTTGTGAGGCATTGAGGAAGGGGGTTTTGGTGCTGTTCCAGCAAGGACTAGTTCCCTTCCGCCCCCTCAATCTTCTCCTTGGCTGGCAAGGTTAGTTTCACCTTTTGCTGCAGTTTCCTTAAAGTTCTGGGAGATCTGGGTGCTGGGAGGGACCAGATATCCTAGGTTCAAGTATTTGCTGTAGTGTAAACACATCAGCCTGCCTCGTTCCAAAAGCAGGTGATATATAAAACAGATAGGAGAGACTCGTGACTTTTCTGCTTTGTTATTAACAATTCTACCATTTCCATTAATGGCCCTATACCATGGTTAGACTTCATGGCAGATACACACGCCTGATTTGCTGTCTGTGAATTTCTCAGATTGCTGCTTTCAAAGCTGAAAATTCAACACAGAGTGCCTGATTCCCCAAACTCACCAGCTGGCTCTGTCCTGGTTGTGTATCCCACTGCCTGGACGTTTAGATTATCTCCCTCTCCTGGGTTCCCAGAGGTCAGGAGACTTCCAAGAAGCGCATATTGCACCAGTGTGTGCTGGGGGCTTCTGAACTGGTTTGGATAGCCAGGCGAAAAAGAGTTCAGCAGTATTCCCACACAGATGTTGGGTTTCTGGAGGAAAGCAAGCTGGCTTTCAATCAGCCTGCAGACTCAACGGAAGTACTCAGGACGCTCTACCCATCCACAGAGACCGGACTGTAGACAACAGTCAGTCCCTGCTACTATTAACTAGTCATTAGCTCAGGTGGTTATTACGTCTGTTGTGGGTCTAAGAATTGTAACATGAGAAGCTTTTTCCTTTTTTTTTAAAAAAAAAAAAGAAAAGGAATCAGTCTTAGCAACTAGCAGAGGCAAGTTTGGAAATGTAAGAGAAAAACTTATATTATGAACAAAATTCTTCCCCCAAATTTCAAATTATTATCAAGTCTTTAACTGTGTGATCATCAAAAGTGTCCAGGGTACAGAGCAAGCAGAGCAGAAAGCTTCAAGAAAAGAAATCATCATGGTGTGTAAGCATCAGATGAGACCAGGGCGCATGAGCCTTCCCTGCCAAAACATTGCTTTTTTTGGACAGCTTATTTCGGGCAGCTCCTAATGTTTGCTGATTTGACACGGAAAACTGAACACTCTTTTAATATATTTTTATATGTATTATCACATAAAATGTATTGTCTGCATAACTATATGTGCTTTGTGATTTAGCAAAGAGGCCAATTTTACCTTAAACTTATAAGACAAAATAATGACATTGCTGCTATGTTAAAACCACAGGCAGCATACATCCAACTTATTATGACACAGTTTTGTCAATTGCCAGGCTTAGTAGTATTTCTAAATATAATGGCAGAGTTCAAAAAATATTGTTAGGAATTTTTGAGGGCGGTAATAAATAAATTATAACTAATAATAATATTTTCAGCAAATTGCTGACACTTAAAGGAATAAAAGCTGTAGAGCCAAATTGAACCATATGCTTTTTGAAAAAGCAATTTCACAAGTGGAAACTCTATTAATATCTCTGTATGTTATTAGGACAGCAGGATTGGTTCTGCAACTAGACTTATTTGCTGTATTAGATTAGATTCAGTTGGCCATTATGTATGGAAGTATGCACAGCTGTCTAACACACACTGTCAAGTCCACAGAAGTTAAAACAGTATTTTCATCTATTTTTATTCCTATGTGTTGTTTCTTAGCATATGTTTTTCCTTCACAGTTTTCCCGTTGCTAAAAACTGTTTCTGGAAGAGAGGAGAAAAGTGTGTTGGCATTATCTCCTTTGCAACTTCACAAAGAATCAGAAGTGTGCAGTAACAGCAGAAGGAATGAAAACTCCATATACAATCAGAGACATAATTCTGTGAGATTGTCACCATTTTTTAACTTTCTTTACATATTAGCGACTAAGGTCTAAATTGTCACATAGGTAAAACTTTGCTCAATTTGAAATTACATGTAAAGGTGATGCTAGCTGTCAGGAGTACTCCTGAGAGAAAAAGCAGCTGAAGCTATTGCACCCTAGCTGCCAAAGGCCGGGACTAGTGGAGAGCTGAGAAAATGTGTATGACATACTGCTGCTTCATGCATCTGAAGGTTGTAACTAGGGATAACCCCGGCAACTAGTTCTGATATTTCCTCTGTTGCTTTGTGGCAACTGGCAAGGACGTAACAGACAGGATAGGAACCAGGACAGAGTCCTTCATCTAAAAATACCAGTTCTGGGTTTTCCTATGTTATACTTTATCTCTCCCTCCTATGACTGTGTTGGTCATCAAATGACAACAAAGCCAGTTTATCACCATCTTTCTAGGATTTCAGATTGGAAGCCATGAGGGATGCATGAGTTTCATGAATTGCAGAGGCCGCTCTCAGAAAATCTCACTGGAGGAATGGACCAAGGCAGACTCTGAGTAAACCAGAAGACATCAAATCCCAAACAATACATAGCTTCCTCTAGAGTATATGCTTTAAACAAGTCTTTCAATGATACTTACTCTGCCATGCCTATAAAAAAAAAACAAACAACAAACCATCAAAAAAGAGATAGAAGAGGAAAAATCAGCATTTTTTTATAGGTACCTGAACAAAGCTACTACAAGCTTTCAAAAGAGAGAAAATAGATCCTGTAGCTGCTGGGATGAATAGAAAGAATGTAAAGCTATTTCTGATTGTTTTGCTGAAATCCCACTCTCACAGAGCTCCTTAAGAACAGACAAGACGATGCCAGTCTATGCTATCTCACAAAGCTTTTGTGAGTTACTTGGATGGAATTTATACTTTCAGAGGCTGACAGATGACTAGCCAAGTTTGAACCTGGATTACCAGTAGCTAAGTACAAAATGATCATATTTTGCCTATATAACCCAGGTTTTGTTGAGAATATCCTGGCTGCACACAGAAAGGTCTCTCCTCCTGGATGTAGTGTGGTTCAGTCAAGCCTGATGCCTCACTGATCTCTGAAGCCTGCGGAGAAGACCTGCCAAGGGCCGAAATACAGCCAGACTCAAGCAGGGCAGGATGAGCTCTGCTAGGAAGCACTGAGGAGTGAGGTGGGGTCAGAGGGACAGCTCCCCACTGCACAGGTCACATCTGAAACACTAAACCGTACTGGTGAAGCTATTGCTGCAGTGAGGCCAGGAGCCTTGGCTACCATTAGATTTTCACTGTGTTAAGATAATATATCACTGTTAAACAGCAAATAGCTTCTCCAGATTAGCCTTACATTAAAAGAAAAACACCCTCTAAGAAATTGGAAAAGAAATGGAAAATGCCTTGGAATGGGGAAAGATAAGACTTCTTTATTGTCAGGATTCTAGGTTGTTTTACTACATCGTTGTAGCTGTCTTTTTCTCTCCTTCTTTCCCGTGCTTGAATTTAGCAACATTGTAAGAGAACATCATCGTTCTGCTGATGCAGAGGTCCTTGCTATCTCTTCCTTTTGCCCTGGCTAAGATACTGCAGAGATTTGTTTCTCACTGATACCTCTGCATGCACAATTAACAGCTGATGCAGAATTCTCCCTCCCTGCTTTCTGCTGGCGTTGAATAGCTACAGCTCATAACTCCAGAACTGGCTCCGTTACACTGCTGGTTCTTAATCTGAGCTCATATTAGTTTCAAGATGTTCTTGCTACATTACAAAAACCTTTCATCTGATTTTGACAATTCTTGGACCCTTCTTTTCCATGAATCTCTCCTTTCCTCCAGTTGCAGAGTCCTGGCTTCCACTTCCAACATAAATGATAACTGACTACTGGTAGCTTGCCCTTTAGGCAACATTTTCTGCAAATGCTAATACCTGGGTGTTCACAAAGATTTAATCTCTTCAGAGAAGGTCCCTGCAGGAAATTTTATTATGTGAAAAAAATGCAGGACAGCTGCCTATATGTTTGATACTGATTTGCTGCTGCTAATTTAACACACTGTCAAGAAAACATTGCCAAAAGAAGTCAAGGCCACTTCAGTTCTTCAAGTGAATGGTCTGTTTTCCATCTTCATCATTGCAGATTGCAGCCTTCAAGAGCACTTAGTGATGTGTGGGTGTAACAGATAGGACAGTCAATAAGATTTAGTTGCTGTTAAAGGGGCCTCATTTCTACTTCCTTTACAAACTACCCACTTCCACCTTCTGTTGCAAACAGAGGTGTAAATATTACCAGAAACCAAGGAGTTAATGTCATCTCATGAGAATTCACAGTTTCTCATTGAATCCTTGCCTGTTTCCCAGAAGAAATTGTACAGGTACAGATGCAAATGTACCAAAGAAAAGAAAAGGGGGAAGTAGCGGGGAGCAGCCAGAGAGCAAAATTTTAAGATAATTGAAACCTTTCAGAGACTCTATCCATCATTAGCATTCCCATGGGGCTTTTCTCCCCAAGGGCAGGAAAAGGCCAACACATTAAAACTTTTCAGCTTTCTAATCTAATCTAAGGGACTCATAGCAACAGATAAATCTCTCATAATTGTCTCTAAGTAAAATAACATGAGAATGAGACTCCGTTGGAGACATTCCAGGAATTTTCATTTCTTCAGTTCTACCTGCTCCCTTATTTTGCTTTTATTTGCTCTTCTTATTTCTTTTTATCTGCTCTTCATTTGTACTGATTACTTCCATAGAAATTAGAACTGTACTTTTACTGGCTGCATGTCAGTTTCTTTATAGTCAGAGCTCTGAAAAAGTTTCAAAAACAAATCCTCCTAGGCTTTGTTTGGGGTTTTTATTAGCTGGTTTGCAACAGTGGAGGCAGCAGAAGGAGGCTGTTTCTCAGAAGTGCAGGGAGTCCTGCAAAGCTCTTTTGCTTTCCTTGTGGGTTCTGCACAAGCTGATGAGAAAAGTTCTGCCTTTGCAAAGCATTCAGAAATCCTTAGGTAGAAAATGCTCCGTGTGTGTGTGTGTGCAAGCATATGTAAAATGAACTCATTATATGCTCCGTGCCCACTGAACCCATATGTTTCAACTCCATGATCTCCTTCAGCTTCCTAGGCAAGCCCTGCTGGTTGGCACCCACAATTCTGTCTGTGCTATTGGCACTTTTTACCTTTCTGCCCACACAGATATAGCATTCTTGGATCTAGTATGTACAAATGGTGAACTCCAGGGCATATTTGCTACAACATCACTGTTGTTATTTTCAAACAGAAATTCAGATGGGAGTGAAATATTTCGGGCCTTTAATGAGTTTCCAGCATTATCCAGGCCTGCAATAATTCTCTAGGGTTAAAGAATTGAAATAATTATTGACCTCAGTCCATTTCTTTTTTTTTTTTTTTTTTAATTCTGATATAATTATTTCCTCAGCTGTCTGCACACAGATATTCCTGTGGAGATTTAGATTTCCTGACCTTGGTCCAGACATTATCTCTTACTATGAATAAATTTACTTAGAAAGCTGCTCACTAAGGGAGTACCATCACCCCAGTTTGTCTTGACTGGCATACGCCTGTTGAAAACTTTGAGAAATTTAGCCTGAAATTATTGTTAGGTTACAGATAATTGAAGGAATTACATCAGAGGTAATGGAATGCAAGGAACAGAGTACAAATGCTAGTATATGTATTCTGAAGGAAGATACAGTTATATTTTTTATATGTTTCAGTGGAGAATATGTCAGGGTAGTACATTAAACACATGCAGAAATATCCAAACATCTACTGTTTGAATGAAGTCTTTTGTAACTTGATAGTATACTGCTTTGATGGGAAATGTATCAGGCAAGCATTTCAGTTAGAAGATCTTGTGGCTTTGAGTTTCAGTTTAGATCACATTCAAAATTACCTATTTTTGCATGCAAATATCTTGAGTTGGTGATGTAGAGGAGGTAAGAAGAGGAAAGAGTCTGGCCCTGGAAAAACTTCACAGCTCATCGCTGGAAGTAGCGCTAGGGCCTCTCCTATTTAGATATTGCTCAATTCTTTCTGACTTCATAAAGAGGACTGAGAATAAGAATCTTTGCTTATATCTTTATGCATTTTAAACTAATTTATTTTAATCATACTGGCTGCGTTCAATATTTTTATTGCTTAATCTACAATTAATGATTTTCATAATACTTCTATCAGTGTTGCTGCATTCTGAATCATCTCCAGTTTCTTATTATATTTGTTTCCACTAGATCAATATGACTCCAACAAAGGTCACTGCAACATATAAATAAAAGAAAACGACCTTGTGATTTTACTTCATCTTGACTGTATTTAAGTGTTCACAGATCCAAAATTTCTGTGGATTCTCAGAAGAGTCCTTATGCTACTTTTCTTGCTGGCTCAAACATATCATTTCTCTTTAAGCCTCTGCAATGTACCACGGGGTTAAGTTAAATCGATTATTCACCTTTTAAAACAATTTTCTGAGCTACTTCTTGGTTTTAAATATACAGTCCTTCATGTTTCATATGTAACCAGCATTCTTTGCCTTACATATTGACCTTCCTATCTCTAAGTGTAGGACTTCATGTCTAGTTCTGAGTTTTTTGTCAGCTTCACATGACTCCACCTTTTAAAGTTCCACTATTTCTTAAATACAAAAACACTATATTTCAGTGCTTTGAAAAGTGTAGGAAAGTATTAACCACGCTGTTACAAGACTGTAGACAAGACATGGTACAAGAGATTTGTACCAGATACTGAACAATTGTTATTGTTTAAACTGTAGAATATGTGCAAGAATATGCAAAACAATAATTTCTGAAACAATAGAAAGTTCCTCCACAACCATATATATGTACCTATAAGTACATAGGCATGCAGACACACCCTCCAAAATAGAAACAATACCTAAACAGGATGCCATCAGGCAAGAGGATTCATAAACTTTGTAGCTTTTAGTCATAAAGCTATTCTTCATTCTTTAATACAAGCAACAGGAAAGATGGTTCAACCATCAAATTAGCAGTGAATCACTAGGTCTAGTTGGAGATGTTGGTAGTCACGCCATGTCCTTATTTGAAAGTGAGATGGCATATCATCAAAACAATAAAAAGTTAGAGTTAGGGTCCAAGTGTGAGAGATAGGCCCATGACCTCTGTGAAGGGATTTTGGACGTTTCTCTGGCTAAAAGTATGAACTTTTTGAAATGTGTGTCTGTCACTGGAATTTGGAAATGGATGAAGAATTAAATATAATTTATTCTACAAGAAGAAATTATCTTTTTCTTCTCAAAGCTAGCCTTTGGAGTTCAGACACACCCTCTAAGTGAAATCATTGTCAGATGGAAAAAAAAGAATTCGGGTCATAATGTGTTGGTTCAAGAAAAGAGCACAGATCAGCGCTGTTAACATGCTCCAGATTTGATAAGTAAGTTATTTATTTTAGAACAGACAATCTCTAATCTACTTCTACTTAAAACACTAAAATCCTTGGATAGGACTTTGAAGGGTTATGGATGGACAAAAGCAATACTTCCTCAGTTCATTCTGGCGTATCTAGTTAGCATACATATCGTATTTGTGTCTTTAGTAAGTACTCCTCCTCAGCACAGGTTAGGGGTTTACTTTATTCATAATGTTCAGCCTCCCATTGCAATAGCCTGGTTCTAAATACCTGTCCTACACCTACTCTAAAACAGAAAATTTCCCACTGAGCTCAGTGACCTCAATGCAGATGTGGGAAATTTGTTGTGACATTTGTTTATGCCGCCTCAGACTTATGCTTTTAGGTGGTTTATTCTTCCTGTTACCAAATACACTTCCTTGGTGGAATTGCATTCTTAAATGGAGCTAAATTATCACCTGTTTGACCCACTGGCTGGGACTACTTGCAAATCGCAAAATGTAAGGCACTTTCTGTTAACCACAAGGTGGATTGTAACAAGATATTGATGATAAAATAATGGAAACAAAATCTTTTGTTCATGTCCATGGCCAAACTTCAGAAATAATAAATAAATACATTTAGTTTCTTTATCAAAATGAAATATAGGAACAAATTCACTTAGACTTGTGCAGACTTTCTATGAACATAAAACATTAGGGCTTTTTTTTCTAGGTGTTTGAATCCCTTTTTTAAAAGAAGCCTTTCAAACCCTTCCAAAAAAAAAATTTTGTAGTCTACTTCACTTTAGAAATTAAGTTGTCTTTCAAGAAGAAAATGAAATGTTTCAAATGTTTCTGTCTTTCCAACAGAAATTGCTTCCCAAAGTAAATAAAGATTCACAGTTTTGTCAGATCAGTGACAGTTTTCAACAGCTGGAAAACAGCTACCGGCTAAGCTAGTTCCTTTAAATAGAACATTCATCAGGAAAGAAAAACAAGCTTTGTCAGGATTTTAAAAAATATTATTATTTTTGCCTTTTTTTTTTTAATTACGAATTATATTTTTGCCATTGGATGTGACCACTGCATGTATTAACATGTCTTTAATAACATAATTTCAGTCAGAGACCAACATCAAGAAGGGTTCTGAAACCACCTGTCCTCTTGGTAACAGGGAAGCAGAAATGGTAGTTCCGGAATGCTTCCAGAAGTTGTTATGACTCTGATCATAGCGAGTGGCTGAAATAGCATAAAGAATCGAGACTAAAGAAACTGACACACCCCAAAGGCATCGTAGCCAGCTGCTTACATAAGGGGCTCAAATTGTTTCAAAAGAATTACTTGCTTTTTTTATAGTTTCTTTGCAGCAATTTACCTTTGGTGATTTATAAACACTTTGAAAGGGAAACTTTTGCTAGGAGAATTAACATTTCTTTTACTTCTGAAGACCTATACAATAAATGGTCAAAATGGAGCATAGTGGTCATCTAGTCTGAGCCCCTGGGTAAAATAACACCTTCCGAGTGTGCAGGTTTGAGGATTCATTATCTTTACTGTTAGAAATGTGCATTTTATTTTTGCTGCACCTCTCTGGTTTCAGCTACCAGCCATTAAATCTTGTCACACCTCTGCCAGCCAGGTGGAAGAAGTCTCTGTTATTGGATTTCCACTTTCTAGACGTCATGGCACTTAAGTCACCCCTTAGCCTTTCTTTTGATACATTAAGTCGATGAAGCACCTGGAGAGTCTGTCCCTAACGGATGTATTTCCTCCTCTGTAATCCTTCAGATTTTTTTGTTTTTCATCTTTCTCTAGCTTACCATCCCATTTTTTCACTCTAGACGTCACACTGGTGGACTGTACACCATGGGATGGTGTGATATTCCCTAGTGCATCAGCTCACTAACTGCGATTCATCATTGGGCTTTTCTGATTAGCAGGTAAACTACCATCACCCCCTCCCCTCACATCTGTTGCATCATTCCTCCTTTGAAGTGTACAATTCTCTCCTGTAGTTATAGCTAATATTTCTCATTTCTGTGTGTGACTGCTTCTCACTGTTATGTAACACTTGGCTTTAGATAACCAAGCAGACCGCTGTTTATCATTATTTACCACTTCCACAATATCTATGTAGTTTATACACTTCATTTATGCTTATGCTATGTTTTCTTCAATGTTACTGATTTTGAAATGAAATCAACAAAGCCTAGGACAGGTGTCTAAGATGCCACAAATAAACACACTTATCTCATTAGGATTCCTCACCTACAACTAACTATATTTTAAAAACTGACAGCAAGAGTTTTGTCCATCTACTATGTTGTTTATATGTCTACTTCTTAAATGAAAACATTCTCCAGTGTTATGCCCATGGATTACTCCAAGTAGTGATAGGACAAGGGGTAATGGCTTTAAACTAAAAAAGGATAGATTTGTATTAGATATAAGAAAGACATTCTTTTCTGTGAGGGTGGTGAGGCACTGGAACAGGCTGCCCAGAGAAGCTGTGGATGCCCCCTCCTTGGAAGTGTTCAGAGCCAGGTTGGATGGGGCGTCATTCCCTAAACCTCTCCAGAAAAACCGAGGAAAATCAAATGCAGATTTATGTTTCTTGAGATGAAAATTAAGATGGGTGGAAAAAAGCCCAATAACGCACAATAAAATGGCCTTTCAGGCCAGAAAGTACATTGCCTCTTGGTTTTTTGAAGATGGTTTTGGCAGATGATTATTTTTGTTCTTGCTGTTGTTTCAAGACTACAAATCCTCTCCATCCTCTTGCATCTAATGGGTCCATTTATCTCTGGCTTAACTAATTGGAAGTGTTCTTCAGAGAGAAATATCCCCTTTTCATATACCATAAAACTTGTTTTATGGTAAGCCCACTTTATGACCATTTTTTGCTATATGTAATGTAATCCAAAGACATTAAAAATTTAAGATGAGGTTTAATTCTTCCTCTTAAAAAATATAATTGCATATCTATTCAACCTCATTACTATCAGACTCACGATTTGGTTTTAGATGTACCAGAAAATAACCACTTTAGTTGTGTGTGGTAAAAATTATAAAAGATCTCTTGATAATAGATCTCGAATACTTTGAGTTTAATTTAAGACTTGCAGCTGATATAAGAAGGTTGGCAGTCCAGCACAATACCTACTAGACACAGGAGACCATGACCTACAAATCTAAAGGCATTTTTTTCATTGCAATATGAACATGTGCAACAAAAACAAATTTCTATCATTTTCTCCAACTGAAAACTCTGACTGGGTGAAAATCCTTGTGTTTATTTACTGATTATATTCCATTGGCAACATGTACTATAAGAATGCTTGATCACTTTATGTATTCCCTGCATCTGAGGTGCAAATGTATACAGGTGTGTTTGTATCTGTGTATTTATGTATGTATTTGGGTGTTGTAGCCTCATGATCCAAATAACATCATTACCAACACTAGTGACAGGCTGCAGGCTTTGTATTAATGCTGCAAAGCCTCGGAGGTAGGACTTGTCAGGCTTGATCTGTCTTGTCCTGCCTGGATGTTTGTTTTAGCTTGTTTAGCTAACAGTAATTTTCTAGCTACTAGGCAACTACTACCTTTTTTTTTAGCTTTAGTATAGCTTTTTATGATTGTGTCCTGAAATGTCTATTTCTACAATAGTTCTGAAATATTTTTGTAACTAATCAGTGGTAATAACCACTAGTTATTCAGTGCACAAAGGAGTATCTGTGACCTTAGAATAATGATGTGTTGTAGAGAAGTGTAGGCGTAGGATGATAGCAAAGTCCTTGCAAGTGTGGGAACAGGACAAATTCAGAGGCCTCAGCACTTTAAATGATTAATCAGTTCTCAATTATTAATCATCAAAATATTGAAACCTTGGAAAATGTGTTCAAGTGGCTTTAAGCTTAACAAAGAGAACACAGAACAAGTGTTTAACTTGTATAAACACATCATAGATAGTAAATTCACCTGTAACACTGTACGAGGACCAATGGAGAGAAGAACACAGTGCAGCGTGTATTAGCGTATGAAAATTAGCGAACTTCGAGCAAGGAGGAAGCACTCCTCACTATCTGTATCATTCTTCTCAGAGAACTCAGGACACTGAAAACTCCCCAGAAATCTTCCCCGTTTCCTCCTCCTTGTTCTCAAAGAAGACTGCACTGGCTCCGTTAACCTTGGGACCCAGGGAAACAGTGGTGGGGTGAATCTAACACCAGAAAAAGAAATACGGATTATATGCACAGAGGGAACCTGCATATCTAAGAATATTAACTGTTATTAACAATCCCTAATCTATAAAAATTAGATAGTTTAGACATTAAATGGTGCTACTGTTGTGACTGGATTAAGTAGAATTTGCAATTAGTCAGAAATCAAGGAAGAAATAAAGTGTGTTCTTATGAGATTAACTTTTGCTACCTACAGTCTTAAAAGTAAGAGAGAGGTATGAAGATATTCAGTGAATTTTCTGCCTTAGCCTTATTTTTAAACCATTTTGAAGGGTTGAACTTTACACAGCAATGCCTTAAATGACTAACTGATTCATCTATCCTTAAGAAAAACACAACAGAGGTATTTTCTGCACTTTTTCCTATTATCCTCACATCCTTTTATTTTGGAATTTACACCACGATGCCTCTTGGTGTTCCTTCACATAACTCTGTAATCAACCCTAAGGTCTGTTTTTCCTGCATCTCGAGTTGTCACAGTTACTTCCATAACTAGCGTTTCGAAAAACTTTATATCATGAACTGCTAACTCTGTTCCCCTCCAAGCACTAGAACTCTTTAAAGGAGAAGTGTTGGGATTAGTTTAGCAGCCATACCCTTTACTGACAAACTAGATAGTTTAACTTGTGTGGCAGAACCAAGAATTCTGATGCTTCCAGCAATGTATTTGCATTTCAGTCTTTGTATGACCTTGGGCCAATGATTTGTTCAGGAATACTCTGATTCTGGCATGTCTACTCTTCCTTACGTTAGGAAGGCAAACTGAAACTACTGGGAGTTAAAGACAGGTGAGCCCAAAAGAATCACTTGAATAGTTATTGATTTTGCTTCCTAGTACAGATCTCCATGAACATTGTCTTCCCCATGATGAATTCCTCTGTTCGTCGGCCATCCTTTCACATTTGCAACAGCAGAGAGACCACTCACTTGGATCTGTAAGAATTATTGTGAGGATTCATTCATCACTTAGATTTGCAAGCTATTCAGTGAGCTTTTTTTCACCTCCTTTTCCCCCCATTCGGCTTCTGACTTTATGGAGTTTGTGCTGAACCTGCAAATTTGCTCCAAGCTCAAGGAGCTCTAATGCAGGCACTTCACTGCTTGTGCATCCTGCTGTATCACCGTGGGTGCCCTGGAGAGACAGTGCTTGTGTGCTGCTCTTTCAGTTCTAATGGCAGGCTGGCCTAGGAGAGTCACAAAGCAGCAGTTTTTATAAAGTTGTTAGCTGAGGTTGCAGGTGACTTCAAAAAAGAAAATCAGAGAAGCGCTCTAGTTGGGTCTGCAAAGTCATGTGCTTGGTATCTCAGACTGAACCAGGAAAAAAGAGCATGGGGCTGGACACAGGGTTGGCTGGGAGTCCAGGCGGCATGCTCACTGCCAAAACAGACAGAAAATTAACATTGCCGTGCTGTGATTTGTCACCGTTGATTCAAAACACCACCAAATAACTAAGTGTGAAACAACCAAAAAATCCATACCTCCTCGTCACCCAGAATGACACAAATCAGGATTAATGTTTGTGAAAATTCATGATAAGGGACAGAAGAGAGTTAGAGGGAAAGCACACAAACCAAAAATAAAACCTTCTCATCTGAAAAAAAAAAAATTAGCCCTGCTTATTCAATATTTCTTCCTCATGGATTCAAAGTTGCAATGATTTTTTGAAAGTCTGCCTGTGGCTATCAGCTATAGAACAGAGGCACCACCCCTTGATCAACACCACTGATTTCTGTTACAGTGTCTTTTATATATAGAGATATCTTTCGTACAAAAATTATCACAAGAATATGAGCTATAAATGCATTAAGAGAAATAAAAGTTGTCTGTGGATAGTCTGAGAGCAGAAAGAAAAGGCTGTACATGCTGAGGAAATAATTTCTTGGGAGTTACACATTGAACTCAATTAATTCACTTTTTTAAGTGCTTTGAAATGCTATACTAGTATTAAGCAGCAGTAACTGAACTGCTGCCCCTCCTTTAACTTGTTTAATTATTGCACAGCCATAAGTACAAACCCTCTAATAATTAAAAGTCGTTTCTTAAGCTGACTTACCTACTCTAAGAAATACCTTGTAACTCCACAACTCCTTATTGCGTTCTCCAAAATAAAAAACATTTCTTTAAAATTTCGTTTTATTATCCCATTCCTTTTTTTTTCAGTCTGGTGTCCAATAAAATGCACAACAATCTCAAAGTTTAAAGTGTGAGAAATCTTTGTTGTAGCACTCAGATCAATGTGCGGTAGATGGAGGAGGAGAATTTTTGAGGGAAAAAGTGTTCTTTAAAATTGACAATGAAATGAAGATATCAATGGGCTGGTTTAGGTACAAAGAAAAAGGCTGACAATATTATAATTATTAATTATTCATAGAAGTATGTACATGATAAAAACCAGCAAAAAACACCAAAACAAAAGCTTGAGCAAATATGTTTCCTAATCCCAAGACTATGTAGCCATCATGGGATATGACTGACTAACTGCATTATAAAATATTCACAGCAGAAAAGGAAATTGTATTAATAGATAATAACTAATTTGGATTTGGTCTGCCACAGAGAACCTTCCATAACCATCATTATTTGCCCAGCTGCAGGGGACCTCTCCTAGGTCCAAGCAACAAGTTTTTAAGATATCCCATGCTCATAGAATCATAGAATCATAGAAAGTTTTGGGTCGGAAGGGACCCCTAGAGGTCATCTAGTCCAACCGCCCTGCAGCGAGAAGGGACACCGCTAACTAGATCAGGTTTCTCAGAGCCCTGTCCAACCTGATCTTGAATGTTTCCAGGGATGGGGCCTCCACTACCTCTCTGGGCAACCCGTTCCAGTGTTTCACAACCCTCATTGTAAAGAATTTCTTCCTTATATCCAGCCT
>Ga0065711_1031516_pt1 | contig 29457 bp, 19 predicted proteins | sample Hoacrofraction12_FD_59098 | JGI IMG/M metagenome (GOLD analysis project Ga0065711, IMG submission 59098) | Hoatzin crop microbial communities from Cojedes, Venezuela - Epithelial fraction 12 v2 (version 2) | ecosystem: Host-associated > Birds > Digestive system > Esophagus > Crop | place... | reverse complement strand
ACACGCTGGAGGGAAGGGATGCCATTCAGAGGGACCTTGACAGGCTGGAGAGGTGGGCCTGCGTGAACCGCATGAAGTTCAACAAGGCCAAACAAGTCCTGCATGTGGGTCAGGGCAATCTGAAACACAAGTACAGGCTGGGCGGAGAGTGGCTCGAGAGCAGCCCTGAGGAGGACTTGGGGGTACTGGTAGATGAGAAGCTCAACGTGAGCCAGCAATGTGTTCTTGCAGCCCAGAAAGCCAACCACACCCTGGGCTGCATCAAGAGGAGCGCGGCCAGCAGGTCGAGGGAGGTGATTCTGCCCCTTTGCTCTCATGAGACCCCACCTGGAGTACTGTGTCCAGCTCTGGAGCCCCCAACATAAGAAGGACATGGATGTGTTGGAGCAGGTCCAGAGGAGGGCCACGAAGATGATCAGAGGGCTGGAGCACCTCTCCTACGAGGGCAGGCTGAGGGAGTTGGGGCTGTTCAGTCTGGAGAAGAGAAAACTGTGAGGTGACCTTATCGCAGCCTTCCACTACCTGAAGAAGGCCTATAGGAAGCATGGAGAGGGACTTTTCACAAGGGTGTGTAGTGATAGGACAAGGGGGAATGGCTCTAAACTAAAAGAGGGCAGATTTAGATTAGAGATAAGGAAGAAATTCTTTACTGCGAGGGTGGTGAGGCACTGGCACAGGTTGCCCAGAGAAGCTGTGGCTGCCCCCTCCCTGACAGTGTTCAAAGCCAGGCTGGATGGAGCTCTGAGCAACCTGGTCTAGTGGAAGATGTCCCTGCTCATGGCAGGGAGGTTGGAACCAGGTGATCTTTAAGGTCCCTTCCAACCCTTACCATTCTATGATTCTAAGCTTCCATTCATGAAAACACAAGAATCCTCATTCGTTTCTCCTTTAATTTTCCCACAGTGGATTTGATTGATGTTTCTCTGATTCAGCACATCCTATCAAGTGAACAGAGCCAGAGGGGAAAGCAGATTTCTCTGAACGTGCAGCAGATCTCTGGAATGCTGACGAAACTGTTCCAAAGGGTGAGATTAGAAAAACCAGGCCAAGTAGATCCAAGAGCCGCTGAATTTACACTGAGCCTGCTAGCTACCATGTATGACAGGTGAGAGGATGCACAAATGTAAGTCTGTCACAAAGTACTGCTAGACTAAGTCTGTTTCTACCACTCATACCATTTCTGTATGAAACTGTCCCATTTTGGTGATAGTTTGCTTGGTATACACAATGGGAGTAGTTCAGCTGTAGAAATATGAGGCACAAAGTTTTATCAGAGAAACAGTGGTCAGATGTTTCCAAAATTATCCAGAAGTCTAGATGTCTGACAGTCCATGCTAACTTCTTCTGTGAACAGCTTTACAAAGAGTAGCTCTTCTTTTGACTGCCAAGATATTTTGATACACTCCTGAAAAAGGATCTATATTTGCCTTTGAATGACAGTACCCATGCACAGATCAAGAATTTGCCAGTCACTTTTCATTATTCACTTTTCTCCAGCTTAAAAAGTTCATCATCCAATTATGAAACAAAACTACTGTCTCAGTGTTTCATAACTAAGCTGATCAACTAGCTCCTGTGAATAGCAAATAGTTTCTGGGAATAATGAGGAGTCAGCTCACAGACTGTACCTTTCTCATGTATTGTTTGGGAATAATGAATTAATTCACTGAAGGCAGGATTGGTTTGTGATTTTATCAGATTTAGAAGACAGAGGCTAAGTTCATTGTACAATTTATTCACCACAGGTGAAATTTATTCCCTTCTACATCAGAGTAAAGTTTTTTACTGAAAGAGAGTGAGATGTAAGCGGTCTGCAGGACTTTTTGTTGAATCATTATTCATTAATAATACGATCACTACTGCTTAAGGTCTCATGTTATGATTTTTTTTGTACTTAAAATGATGAATTAAGGCTAAGAATAAACTGGTGTATTAGAAAGCAAAGCTAGAAACATCAAGAATATTTTGTGATTTATTTGCATTGTAGGGAAATAACTTAGAAGAATCTTCTTAACAGGACTATCTTGGTCTTTTTTTTTTCTGTTTTCTTAGGACAGTGTGTCATTTTCTTTTTGCTGTAATTTCTTTTTTTTAAAAAAAATCACAAGTTTCTTGCCATGTAGATAGGATAGAAAAAGCTTATTATAATTTTCTTCTAATCATGTTTTCTCTGTAAAGTGCTGCTCTCCATTACCAACACTCGAAAGTATTTCATGGTGAGAGCACGTAAGAGCTTTTCCATGTTTTTGTGGTATCTTACTTAATAAGCTTACAGAAACCATCATAAGGTGGTACACATTTGATTGTGTACTTCAGCTTTAAACTTGGACCTTTTCTAAAAAGTTCTGGAAAAATGCAGCTCATACTTTAAAGAATATATTGCCGCTTTATGCAGTGTGCTCTGTAAAAATGCAGTTTATCTAAAGACTCTTGAAGACGATTTTATGGAATGATATTCTGAAGTTCAATACTGCTATGCAAAAGTGGTATCTTAAATATAGAATTCCAGGATTTCCTGATTTATGGTTTCCAGTACATCTGCTTTATCTTCACATAAAGTAACATTTTTTCATTAGGTGCCTATGTCGCAAACTTGGCTTCTAAATTAAGCTACATTATTTATGATTTAATGGTCAAAACTAAAGTCCTGCACCCGTATATATCCTTTTGATTAAATTGAGTTGCAGTGAAATTAGAGGGAATCAGCCCAAGGGAAGCTCAGTGCAGATCTGGGGCCACAGTGAAGCTGCCTGATGATATAATGCAAAACCCAGATTGTAATCCTGCTTTCTCTCACAAGTTTGGGAAGGCTTTCCACAAATGAAGAGCAAAATTAATTTAGGACTTTTTATAAATGTAAAATTATATTTTACTTGGAATGTGAGGTCTTTGAAGGAGATGCTGTCTTGTTGTTTTATGATTGCATGGTATCTTGAACAGTTAACTCTGTAGTTACGTTCCGTGACAAAGGGTTGTAGGCATAAAATATCTCTAAAATGCGACATCAGTTATATACATGTAAAAGGATATGAGTTTTGAAGTTGTCTTCCAACTTAGCAATATTTTTTTCTTTAGAGGTTTCAGTTTTTACATTCTTGGTGAATGTAGTGTAACTTATTTTATTTTCCTAGATCTGGAACAGGATATATCAAAACCAGATCTGCTGCAGCTGCCCTAATTGCCCTTTCAAGAGACACTCCACTGGCTAAATACAGAGGTGGGAAATGTATGATTTTATGCACTACCTGAAATACTGAACATTGAGAAAAATTTCCATTGTAATATTTTTACTTTAAAAGAGAATACAGTTCTGCCATGCAAAAAGTAGAATATGTTGACTCCCTAGTTGTAGAGAAAGGCTTATGCAGAAGAATGCTTTTCTATCAGTTTTCATAGCCATCTTTGCATTAGGATTCTCAGAACAAGTCATAGTAAAGTTTAAGACAAGTAGACTTTAAAAATGAAGGCCAAGTTCTATTTGCCTAGCAGGAAAGAACAGAAAACCCCTGGTTTTATATTTCATTGGATTAGAAAATAATTTTATATATTTGATCCAGGAGCTTTTACAGCCCTTCTAACATTAGACAAAAATGCTTAAAGAACTAATTATGACATAAGGATAGCCCAGTTCAATGTTCAGCACAAGGATTTCTGCCTGAATTAAATGCTCAAAATGGAGAGGAAATGGACCACAAGTGGCATATTGGCCTCCTACTGTCCCACTGCATATTGTGTATTTGCTTCCAAATTACAATTTGGAATTAACAATTCACAGTTTAAATAGGGCATAATTTGTATAAGTTTAAATATTTAAATATCTATATATAGTTTAAATATAGTTTAAATATTTAAATGTTTATATATTTAAATATTTTTCTTATGGCCATGAAAATGAGCTCATTGTTTCCTTCATCCTTACCTGCCTTAACTGCCAGGAATAAGGAACTGCCATAATTTCCTTGCTTTCCTTCTCTTTCTCCTGCCTGTAGGAAGAAAGTATTGTCACAGCAGTCACTAAGTGCCTGTTAGATAGACAATAAAGGGGAACCTCCTTGAGGGATTTATTTGGTAGGCTGCAATCCTCATGTAGATAGTCAGAGAATAAGTAGCTAGAAGATACTTCAGGCTCTGCCAATATTCCAGTTTCTTTCCTCTGGTTGTTTTCAGCTTTCTTCCAGTTTTATGCTGTCCCTGATGAGAAGGCGACCTTGATTACCCATAGTGCCCTGAGAAGCCTACTAACAGACTTAAACCAGGTAAAGCCACTGCAGTGCTGTTACACAACAGATCTTGTAGGAGTATCCTAATCTAGAAGACAAAAGTACATGGTTGATACATTTTATGTTTGATTACGTTATGGACTGAAGTCAGTAGGGCACTGTGTGGACATAGGGAGCTATGGTGCAAAGTAGGTGAAAGAATCAAATTCTGTGGCTTTCTTAGTCAGAGCAAACACATCAGTGCCTCTGTGCGTTCATTTTGCCTGAAGTCCTGGGAACAGCTGTATACAGCAACTCCAACTTTCAGATGTCCCTACTCACTAGAATAGCTTGCAGTTGGAGAAAAATGCCTTAGCATACAGATATTTCCAGCTGAACTGGAGCTGAAAATGGTATCTGAAAATGACCTCTGAGGTTCAAACCCAGTGTCATTCAGTATTCTAGCATGGCAACATAGTATGTTGATCCATTTCAGTGAGTGAGCTGGAAGCAAATCATTCTGACACATACTGAATTATGAAATTGCATACTGATGGCATGAATATGAACAGCTTTTCTTCATAATAGTATGTAAAATGGCATTTCTATAGATGCTTCACCATCTGTGTACTGTCACCATCCCAGAGAGCATGATGGGAACATCTGTTTTTTATTGAGGTGTTTTTGAGCCTTTCATCTTGATGCAGATCCCAGCCATTGTGGGAGAAAGCTGCTCTCTGTCTTGTGTGGAAATTGCAACTCACAGCTGTTTCCGTGGGGTGAGTGAAATTCTGATGTCCTGGGAAATTATTTTGAATGTTGCTGGTGGATTAAAATTGCAAATGTATCGCCATATAACATCCACCAGTATCTACTTTTAACGGGCAGGACTGTTCATCAGTCTCACAGTGTAGGAGGAGTTATATCTGTCGAAAAGGTGCACAGTAAGATACTGCTGAAGACTCTTGCATTTACTCTAAAACCTTTGGAACCCAGTAACATTTTACATTAGTGGAAACTCTATGCTAGCAGAGTCCAATATCAGAGCTTTTATTAGTAATTGTAGATGACACACGAGTCCTTTTCAAGTACATGGCTGAACTGGAGACATGTATTTTTTCCAGGTTCTGAATTCAGCAATTGTTGAAGAAAAATTCCTCTCTTGGCTGAGATCGGAGCCTGCTGTTCTCCTGTGGCTCCCTACATGTTACAGATTATCAGCCACAGAAATGGTTTCTCACCACGCTAGATGTAGAGTCTGCAAAGTTTTCCCCATTACGGGCCTCAGGTGCGTCAGTAATTACTGTAGTCTATAGCATTCACATAAATGGTTCTTGCCATTGTTTGCATACCTTACAGGCTCAAACTGCTGTATTAAGCAAGAAATATTGGACGTAATGTTAATTTAACAAGTAAGATAGGGAAAGAGAGAACCGTTACAGGCTACTGCTCAAGCCTCTATCCTGCTTCTTTTTAGTTCACTAGCACAGACGTGATTATAGAGACTTACTGAAAGTAAACTGGCAGTTCAGTGGTAAAGCCAATTAAACCTGTGTGTCTCATTTCTTAGTTCTTTGTCCCATAATCAGGTGTATTACTTGGCTAGATAAGTTATCCATCTTAGCATCTTATTCATCTAAGTAATGGTATAAAATGGCCTGATCGTATAAAAAAGACACTATCCACATTACCTGCTGACAAGAATGCTCAGAAAAGCATTTTACTGTTACTCTCTTCTCACTAATAGTAAGCTTGCAAGTTTAGTGTTTTGCATTTTTCTTTTTTTGCAAAGTTGCAAATCCTGTGTCAATAATGTAGTGATATTACAGTTCCATGAGAGCAGCAAACAGAGATAAGCTGGTGCATAAGAAGGGTATGAAGATATAACTGCATCCTCAAAAATGGTGCTAGAACAACTGTTTTTTCCTTGTACTGAATTTCAATGCAGCAAATGAATAATATCAAAATCCTGAGTGGGTTCTGGAGAATATTCCACTGTCATTTGGAGAAAGTAACTTTTGCATTCAGAGAATGCTGAGGAAAGTTATTATTCTGACAAAAGTGCTTCTCTGCATTTCAGAACCCAGGGATGTGGATTTCCAATAATCAAGCTCACTTACAGCAAGTTCTTACTTGTGAGGAGGTAACTTAATCCTTCTGTTTTCCCTCACAGGTATCGCTGTCTGAAGTGCCTCAATTTTGACCTTTGCCAAGTCTGCTTTTTCACTGGCCGTCTCAGCAAACCACATAAGAGGTCACATCCTGTTGTGGAACACTGCGTGCAGGTAGAGTCCCATTGTACTGATTCATTTCCCTGTTCAGGTTCTTCATGTAGGCAAGTAGGCAGTATACTCTTGAACTACATTGATTATGAAATTATATGTGTAGTAGCCGTAATGGCCATGACATATTAGCATTATTAGTCTGGGAACAGTGAGTCAGGGAAAGGAAAAAAGGTGGCTTCTAACTTTAGAAGGAGTGCTTTGTTCTGAAATAACTGAATAGAGGCATGAAATGTCATAAGTGCAAGTCCTCTTCCCAGGGAGTTTTATGGCAAGTTTGCTATTTGCAGATCATCCTTAAACTTGTGGAAAACGCCCTCTTGTCCCAGTCCTCCTCCCTTCCAATTCCAATGCAGACTCATTCAGAAATTAATTCATCCTGAAATTAGACAAACTCCTGCATGAAATTTCCTTTATTTCAGAGCTTTTCCACTTTATTGTAAACCTTTTGGACTCATTTGTCTCTGTCAGTTAGGGACGCAGCACAAAGAGGCAGCATGGGCCCAGCTAAGCTCACCTACTTGGTCTTCATTATAGGGGCAACTTCTGCTTTCATCACACTGGTGGCGAAGTTCAGCACTGGGAATTTGTGCTTGTAAGATCAGCTTCTGCTTTTAGCAGGAGATTCCAGATCTTGCACACAGCAGCAGACGGGATTTTTTGTGGATCTGTATAACAGTATCTTCTCCTGTTCCAGTAAATGAGCTGAAAAGCACTCATGAAAGTTTCTCTAGTAAGCTGTATTTCATGGTCTCCTTCCTGAAACCCTGCACTTAATATGAACCATGTCTGGGTAGCCAGTGTTTGCACCAAGACTAAAGAATGTTAGACTGCTCTTGCAGTCATCCTTTGTCTGGGGGAACATTAGCCTGTTGCCACTTCATTGCTCTCTTTCTGAAAACTAAACCCTGTTGCTAGCACTGTGAGAAACTATATCTGGATGCTCAGTATCTGCATTAAAAATAACAGATAGATGTTCATTCCTCCAAATATTCTTCCTCATCCTCCATCTGTGGGAAAATAGGAGATAGCAACTGATCCTTCTCACGTAGTGATTTCTAATAGAGACATTAAAATCAGTGTGAATGGGAGTGTGTGGATGTGGAAGCACCAGAAGGAAGGGCAGGAGGGATGTAGCAAGGCAGCAACCTAGATTAGCTGGTCAGCAAGATCCCAGCACTTCCACTCACAGCTTCTCAGGACAACAAGATCAGGAAAACAAAAGTAGCCTGAAAAAAAGGACAAACTGCCATTTGAAGATACCATAACAAGAGATGATGATGTGAAGGTAAAGATCTAGACCTATAAGTATAAGACACCCAAATAAGGAGACAAAATATCACAATCACTGCCAGCTCCTAAAGCAGCTAAAAGCACATCAGAAAAACAGCACATGGTCAAACGAAGTGGAGCCCAAGAGGCTTAAGGAGAACTGACATCTCTTGTCCTCCATGTCTCTGTAAGTCATGATGTCCATACCATGTCCATACACCTTGGTGTGTGGATGGTGGAAAGACTACTTGAACATATGTGTGTTGGTGCTTGTGAGTGAGTGAGGAAGAGTGAGTGAAATCAGTTTTGTTTCAAAATGAAGTCCCCTTCCTCTCCTATACTGACACTGAGCTTCCCCACATTGTTGCTGCAATATTGCAAAAGGATCGCTGAACTTAGGTTTCCTTTATGAAGACCTGCTCTAACACTAACCCTGTAAATATTACTTTTCTGGTCAAAATCTATATAAAAATTAAAAAGATAAGCTACTCCCTATGACAGGTACCATTTTTATATCCTTTGTGTGTACCATAAAAGAATCAGTAATAAGCCACTTTTTCCATACATTCCACTCTTAGCAGATTCTGTCCTTGGCTGGGTAAGTTTTCAGATTGTCTTTATCAGTGAGTGGGGTGCTGAGTGGGGATTTGAAGTATGAGCACTATTTTTCCTTATCGTGCTGACACCTTGTGGTAATGTTATTACCATGTTAAGAAACGACTAGGAGGCATGCTGTATGTTTTCTTTGTGTTTTCCTGTTCCATCGGTAAGGGCTCACCCCATGTTCTGCAGCAGTTACTTGCTGGGGCAGAACTGGTTTGTGTCCTCCTATAATGCAGCTACTGAGCTTAGTTGTTGTACCTGAGCCTGACACTGCTGTGACAAAAGGAAATGTGTTTTTTACTGTATTATATGAGAGGAGGATGTGAGGCAGAAAAGGCTGTACCAATTAACACTTCATACAAATATAAAAGTACTTCTTCCCATTGAACAAGAAAAAACTTAAGTACTAGTTGAGCAGAATTGTCATTGTGACTGTGAGTTTAATCATTGTAACTGCCAAAATCCCGTGTGAAGCATTTCCAGGCTGCCTAAATTTGGCCCAGGCAGAGTGTTTTGCTTACCTAACAGAACTGAAGCCGCTCTTGCCTGTGGTCCTGCATCATCATCGACCTCGGCTCCCCTTCCAGGGCTCAGACAGCAGCCATTAACCTCTTCAATTGTTGAACACGTGGACTTTTGCTTTCTTATGTCTTGCATTTGCCTTAGACTGTGTCTACTTCTGGGCAGCACCTGTTTGAAAATTCACTCCTTTCTTTATTATCCCTCATTCCAATAGATGTCAGCAAAGGCGAATGCAAAGCACTTTCTCCGCACCATCAGGAACAACCTGTTTCGAGAGCGCTGCAGAAGAAAGGAGGCTCAAAGAAGGAGGGCTCTGGACTTGGTGGAGGAGAGGCACTTCCCTACTCACAAAAAGGCTTTGTGAGTTTCTGTTTCTGATGAGTCTGTAATCTCTGAATAATATGCTGGCTGTGGGATATTGCCTGATCATGTCCTTTGAGTAAGGGGTTTTGTTATGACAGACAATGTCATGATTTTTCCATTAAAAAGGAAAAACATAAATGAAAAATTGCTGCACATTGTTCTGTAGGTTAACCATGATTACCATGCTGACAACCTAATGACCAGTTGTCTTATAAAATATAACATGCTTGTGTCTTCCTTCCCTCCTTCCATATGTCACCTCTTTCTCTCCATGCCATTTCTTATGCTCAGTCTAGGGTCAAACATTGCAAATATTTAGTACCTGTCACAATTGCATGGGTTTTTAAGCAACTCCTCTGTGAAAAATTCGTTGGAAATTAACTGTGAATACTTTCCACATGTGACCCCCAGTGCGTTCACCAACAGTCGTTCTAGTCAAGTCCCACTGAATTGCAGTCCTGTGGGATTACTCACAATAGTGAGTAGCTGATCTCACCATTCCAGTTCTTTTAGATCAGTTCTGGTTTTTGTGCTTTTAGTTAACGTGTAAATTCATTACTGTATTTTCACTGATCAACAGTGGTTAATAATGAGCACTGGAGGTCATGTTGTGATTTTCCCTATAGTTGCTCCTTCCTTGCTGTGAGATTTTAGTTGATATTTAGGTGTAGAAGCTGAAGGGAATGACTATACAAGAAGAGCACTACAAACATATGAAGGGTGAGATTGCTTCCTAGTTATATAAAGGCCTAGCGACTCCCTTGTATCTCACATGTGTTCTCCAAATGAGGCTTCAGTGAGACTGAAATAGAAAAAATGGTCACACTTCTCTAAAAGAATTAATTTCATCCTTGCGCAAAGAAGAAAAATCTGTTTATAAAACGTGATTGTGCTACACTGCTAGGTAAGCACATTGCTATTGGAAACCAATTTTTATGTGCGGTAAGACCAATGGATGATAGTTACAGTGATTCTCATAGAGAAGATTATTTCAGCGTTTGTTTTGTAGAATACAGTGAAATGCAAAACATTTTCAATTGCTAATATTTCCCCACTTGTATTCAGCAACAAAAAGAATCTTTCTTCATTGTGAATGTCATTTAATCCTTCTGCAAGCAATCAAGATTTTTCTGTATTTCTGTGGGGTTTTGCTTACCTAATGTTTGTGTAGCAATGAGAGAAAGAAGAATTTAGGGTTGCGGTTACAGGTGTCACTGTGGGCTCATAGATATCTGGGCTTTTCCTAGCATAGAATGGACTGAACAGCAGGATATCTGGCCATTTGCTGTGTTGTTGTAGTTGAATTTCCCAAGATATTTAGCTCTTGGCTAAAGGAAGCAAAAAAAGAAGCAGCAAATTGCACTGATACTAAATGGGTGGAAAGAAGAACCTGATGTTGAGATTCTGTGGAGTGTAATTTGTTTTAAGGAATTTCATTCTTTCAGCCAAAATATGCCAGCAGGCGTAGCTAAACCGTACTTCTTGTTTAGTCAATAGCACAGCTGTCTGTCTACTTACAGCACATTAGTTTTATTTTCATCTTTTTGGGTACCAAAACTATGAAAGGCTTGATCCTTTCTCTACTCATTATTTCTGTATTGGTATACAGTGCCCCTGCAGAACTCAATTCTTCACCACTACCTGGCCTTGAAAACCTGTCTTTGCCGGTGGATAGACCTGTCCTGGAGTCATGCAAGTTCATATCTGAAAACAGAACTGTAATGCAGCAGAGTGATAATAACAGCAACACACCAGAGCAGGGCAAGACAAAAGCTCAGGTGAGCAAAACATGAAGCTGTAATAGTGCTAAAGCTGTGAGGACGACCTACCAATTTAACTATCTAATTGCCTTCTAATTACCAATGAAAAAGAAATGTAATGGGCAGCTTCACCTTTCTGTTAATTTCTCACTTATGGAAAAAAATGTGGAAGCCAAAAACTTAGTGAAGCTTGAATTTGATACCCTCCAAGATTAGTGGCTAAATCCTTGACGTCCATGACAGAAGCATTTGTAAAAATATTTGCTCTGTTACTTTTTTTCTTTTCGTGTTGTCTTAGAGTAGCACATTAAAAACTAGCTAAGACTGGAGTCCTCTCCCTATTCTGATGGTAAAAAATGCCATCGTGTCCTCCTACTGCAAGTGAATGTCAAGGAAGGACGCCTTAGTTCTTATTAGGCTCAGGCCATTTTTGTCACCATGGCAATAGCGAGAGGAGAGAATGGGCCCTTCGTAAGGATAAACCCAGAGTAGTGTCCACTCTAACTAAAATAGCTCGTGCATAAAAGCTCTCCACTAATCCATTTCCAGGTTCTTTGCATAGAAGCAATGCTAAAGGAGTGGGTAGGACAGTATAGATAAAAATAATTACATAGCACGTTTTTGTTCCTATGTTTATTTGAGGGGTTGGTAGCTCTGCACATACTCGGAATATGGGTTGTGTTCAAACCCGTTTGTGTCATCCACTCATCTTGTTCTTCCCAGAAGCCAAGGGTGCAGTAGCTGAGAACTAGCCTGTGCACGTCGGGTCACTCCTTTGGCTGCTACTCCTGTGCTGCCCTTTGGAAGACCTGTCATTTAGGACTTTGCTGCCCTGCTTGAGGAATAGTGCCAGCCAGCACATATCTGCAGGAGAAGTTGTGGGCAGACATTGCTTAAGTATGTCATTTTGATGGCTGGCATTTTTCGTTTTAGAAGACAGCAAGACACACCTTGCATATCCCTGTGGTGGGATTCTGTCACATGCATTGCTCTCTTGTTCATTTTCTCTCTGTGCTGAGAAATCTTTTTGAGCAATTTTATACTGATTTCCAACATGTTATAGTGCATATTATTTCAATGTTGCTTAAAAAGATGTGGACTGTAAGTCCAACAATAGCTTTTAATAGAATCCATGAGCTTGGAGGTCCTGGGGACCCAGCTCTTACTCTCATAATTTTCTGGCAACCCTGATTCCAGTCCAGCTTATACCATGCCTCTAAAGCAGCTTACCTGGAAAGTGTTTGTGTCCGTGACTTCTGAGCTACTGTCTCCTGCACAGCCCAGAGATGGCTACTTCCATCCAAAGACCAGGAGCTTCTCTTTTCTACATCCAGTCTCTTCCTCCATCTCCTTGTCCCAAAGCAGTTGTGGGACTGCAGAGAGACTGTTCCAAGTCAGAATATTCAATTTTTTCAGAAATTCCAGGGAATGAGGTTTTTGTTCTAATATAATAAACCCACAAATTTTTATACACTTAGAATTTGCCATAGGACAAAGAATATGTTCTATAGAGTAAATTTTCCAGTCTGTTCTAATAGCCATTAGAAATACTTTAATGCATCGGGTGATTGCAATCAGTTAAATAAAAAATGTTAACTAGTAAATCTGTAAAACAGACCTAATCCCAAATTTGCTGTACGCTCTTACAGCGAAATTTGCATAGAAAATGAAATGTAGTTGCTGATAGAGTTATAAATACATACTTTTCTGTTTTTTATTGTAGGTAATAGGCTCTTCTGAAGCAGATATGTTGAAAATGCATGAATCCATTGAAAGCATTCACACTGAGAGCAGGTAAGTAAATGCCGTAGCACAGTGACTGAAGACTGGTAGGCAATACTGCTCCAGTGAAGAGCTAGAAGACACATGATTTTTCCCATACATTAGAGATTTTGAGATTTTAAAAAAAAAATCCTATCATATGAGGATGAATGATAAAAACTCAGCAACAAAAATTGTAAATGGAGATCACTGGAAAAACAATTTCTGGCGAGCAAAACATTTTGGTTTGCTTTCATCAGCATTTCTGCAATTGTTAATTGACATTTCTAAAAGTCATTTTTAAGGTAAAAAATGTTCATTCACATAAAAATATCAGAATAGCATACTTCAAATTTTTCTCTGAATAAGGCCTAATCAAAACAAATTTCATATTCACATGAAGTTTTTAAATCAAAGTAGGATATCTTTCTAAAAAAATATGCTGTAAGTCAAGTAGAGATAGAGGCTTAATACAGTAACTAATGGTAAAAATTCCATGACTTAGATTATCACAGAAGTACCTTCTTATATTCAAACCTTTGACATGATAAAATATTAATTCCTGAACTACAAATTTCTTGGGTGGTTTGTTTGTTGGGGGGGGATGTTGGTGTATGGGTAACCATGCTTAACTTTTTCTTTCACTTTTGTTCCTTTGTTTTTTCTCCTTCATTTTTGTAGTTATATATCATGTGCTGTAGATATAATCATGTCTGTGACCACTGAACTCAATGGAATTACAGCGAAGTGTAGAATTTGATCTTGAATCTACTTTCTTTATTTCCTTCAGTATGTTCAGTTCCCTCTCTTCTTGTTTTGTTTCATTCTAATAAGTCAACGTACAATTGCTGCTCCAAATTCACACAAGGGCAGTCCAAAACTAGATCAAAGCAATTACATTTTCATTGTAAGTCTGTGTCCTTACCTCACTCTGTTCTCACATGAGAAAATAAAGAGATATGGCAGAGATCTTCAGCTTTCATTTAGATTAGCAATAGTTGAGAGGATATCTGGGAAGCCTGCTCCTGAAATACTGCATCACCCTCTGACCCAGAGCTTATCATATAACTGGGTGAATGAATTACATTAGTCATGGGAAGCTCTTTGTTCTTATTTGTGGACCAACTTCCAGCATTTATGTGCCTGTTCACAGAACCGGGCTCTAAGTTCGTCGAAGGTATTCAGCATTTTAAAGTAAAGACCCATTAAATGCCGTTATAAGGGACTGCCGTAATACTAATTTTAATTTTAAATGGTCTGACTTGCTGTCCCTTTCAGACAAATCTTGCAAAATTCCAGTGAAACTGATGGAGCTCTTGTCTGTGAGCCAATCCATACCCAGAAGAAAGTGAATCAGATGAACTTCTGGATGTAACTAAGCAAGGGAGATAACTATTTCAGTTGTTGATATGCAGCAGTTGGTTTATTACTGTAGTGTTAACAAGCTTTTGTGTCTACCTCCACCTCAGCTGTGGGGAATAAAAAAACAGTATTTCTACCCTGACTTCTTAGAGAAATCCCAACTCTAGAACAGAGATATGGGTAGTATTTTGTCATACTGTGCTCTGAGTAGGTAATTTCAAAATCTTCTCTGGTGTACATGGGAGGGTTGCACTTCTCATTGCAAAAATCACAGCGTGTTTTCAAGGGTCTGTGCAGAAATTATTGGTATCATCAAACAAGCTACGTAGAATACCAGGAGCAAGAAGACACTTAATCAAAGGGGTAGAGGCTGCTTTTACTCCTTTCTTGCCTGGGGAAAATGATGGGAATCTTTTGCAGGTTAGGGAGTTGCCATAAGTAGTTTGCATCTAGATAGAGGGGCTGCTATTATGACTTTCTTGTTGAAACCACCTTTGCGGGAAAGGTAAAATGCCAAGATGCAAGGCTCAGTCCTGATCACAGTTCCACTCAGATTGCATCTTCCCTCATATAGAACACTCCTGTTCTTGCTAACTCCGTGGATACAGCTCAGTTCCTGAAACACTGGCCTCTAACTCCAAAGCTGACGAAAAATTCCTGGACTGATGAAGAGGAGAAAGTTTGTGCTACAGTGTTTGCTCTTTTCCATAACTGCGTATATGCGTGTGTGTATGATCTAGCAAAATTCCCACCCTCCTGTCTCCCTGGCAGGTACATGAAGAAGCAGTTCAAGAAATGGAAGGACAAAATGCAATTTCTTCACAACTGCCAGGAAGACAAAAGCTGCAAAATAGAGGCAAAGCTCCAAAGCCTGAGAGCAAGCCATGAAAACCTGCAAATGAAGCTGCAGCAAATGAAGCAAGAAGTAAAGGTATAGTGACAAATATACCAAGAATATTCACAGCTATGGGCCATTACTGAACACTAACTACTCCTTTTCCTGGAGATCAGCACTCGATATTATTTTGTGCACCTTCTGCTTGTCTGCTCAGTCATCTTAGGTTCTTGTCTTCAGAGAAAGCAGATAGGCTCTTTGCAGCAGGGATTTTCTTATCATTCCGTATATATTTAGTGTCTAGCACAGATATCCATGTCTGGTGTATTTAGATACTACTGCAATGAAAATAAAGAGAGGATATTCCAATAACAGTGAGAGAATGGATTCCAACAGAAGTATTAGATACTGCATTGCAGTCTTTTCTTTAGAGAAGAATCCTGTGTTGGCATTGAATAAATAAAATACTCTTTTGTCATTCCTAATTGCTGTCTTGTACTGGGGTGTAATACAGACCTCTTACAGAAAATCCTTTATTTCTTTTCAATTTTGTTGACTCTTGTTCATTTACAGTATCTCTGAGGTTCTAAAAAGGCCCTTATTTCACAAGGAATGCATATTTGCCACGTACAGCATTTTTGTAGTGTTTTCTGCACTGCTGCTTTTAGAGTGTTTTTCAGAGTGGTCAGACACAGAGACAAGCCAGACACATCTGCAGTGCACAGTTGGTCAGCTTGATGTCACTTGCAAATGGAGTCCAGTATGACCTGGCATGTCATACCATCCTGTGTGTGTGCTTGTAACACTGGTCTGTCCACAACGGACAGGACTGGCTGCACACATGGGGTTAAAGTGTCCAGTGCATGCACAGTCAGCTCAGTGTGTCCCAGTTGCATCAGACTCAGTGTTCATACAGCGCATGGTATTTGCCTTCATAGTTCTGGCTAGAAAATTCCAAGTACAATTGTGGCACTGAATACCGACCTAGTTTTGGATTTTGAGATTTAACAGATGTAAGGTGTTTGATATATTTTTAATATACACATGTATTTTTCCCTTAGTTTAATTCTTTTGGAACAATTTTCCTGCAAATTTACTCTTGGAACATTGTTATTCCCACTTTCAATGGCATTAAAGCATGTAATGTCTTCAGATTGGAATTGTCGAAAAAGTGGCCACATAGATTTGTCCAAACTCAAACACAAAGTTTTATTTTAATGCAGCAAAATATTTTATTTGTGAAAAGAATTGGTTTAGTTCACCAGAAATTTAAAAAAAAAATTATTATGACCCAAAATTATTTTCCTACCTATTTTCGTACTACCAGCAAGCCAAAATATCAATTATTTTCACAATGTAGTTTCTGTATTTTGTCTATGTTAGACAGTGGTACAGTCATCAGAGCATCCTTTTGCACAGTGTCAGAATATGATGCCAAGAAATCCACATGTCCTGCTGGAAAGGACACTGAAGGGTGAATTAAATCCTGCCCAAATAAGGCCTACTTCCGGAACATGTGCAAACTGGAAATCTTTGTGTCCCCCCGACTCTGCAAACCGAATGCAGGTTTTACAGACACCTGAGGTTCCCACCGCAGTGGACTTTGTTCTCAGAAGCAGTGTCCCTGCAGAGCAACATACCTTTTCTGGGACAGTATAAAAAAGCAATAGAGAATCAAACATATCTGCCTGAATGGACAGAAAACTCCCTTAGCGGTATCATGAGGAATACCGTTCTTACTCCCACTGCAGTGCAGATACTACCTGATGAGAAGCAAGCCAGTGAGGAAGTGGAACTGCAGCAGCTAGTGATGAAACTGAAAGATGCATTGTCTCTCCAAGCCCAACCAGGTACAAGTTCTCCCAGTTATCTTGACACTGTCTTCTCTCTTTGATCCAGTTTACTCTATAATATTGTTCATAATCATTTAACCCCCAGAGAAAACTCAAAATCCTGCCTTTGCCATTGTAGAAGTACTCCAGCTCTCTGTTCTGTAAGGTATAACATATTCCTGTAAGGTGGAATATAACCCCTAATGTTGGACTAATTTGAAACAGGACGAATCAAAGCACATAAGAGGAAATCAATCTCACCAGTCAATTAAGGAGCACACTTACACTGGTGAGAGCACCACAGGTCTTTTCTGTTGCCGCTTCTGTGACATTGTAACTATGACTCTAGTTTCAGGCAGACTTCTAACAGTACAACATCCCTTTGTCGTCAATGGTCTTACACAGCAGAGCTTTGTTCAACACTCAGGATGCTTCAGTTTTGAAAATAAGGATGTAACAAGGAGAGTGATTGAAAAAGCTGCTGTTTCCACAGAGTTATCTTAAATTAGAGGTTTATAAAGAGTTTTTCAGAGCTCTGGCAGCATCCAGATGCTCTGAAAGACTTAAATCTATTCTTCTTTTCAGCTCAACAGTCTGCTTTGAAACGGGAGTTCTTCTGTACAGCTGAACATGTTTGCAGATTGTTTTCTGACCTCATCAGTCAAGTAACTTCACCAGCTTGTGAATGATGGAAACTACCATTGAGCTTCCAGCTCCACTGAACTGTTGAAGGTAACTGGTGCCATGTCAGACTCTTTAAAGTATCTTAGAATTTGCATTGTAATAACCCAGGGTAACAGATTTCTGCATTTACTGACTTCACCAGGAACCATAAATAGTGTTAGAGAACGATGTTCCTTTTCTATTGGTGGTTTCGAGCTCTAGTGCGGTAGATGTTGACCCAGCTGATAAAAATCAGTATGTCTTCATTAGTGTTACACTAGCTTTCACAACAGTCCTGCCCTGTTCTCTGTCTTACTGCTATGTAATCAGTAATGGCTTGTGTTTCAGGAACATTTATTTTTATGTGAGAGTTGGCTTGAGTCAACTGGTTTCAGTGATGTATTTTCTATCACATCATTATTTCTTAGATGAAAGGTAGGAATAAGTTCTTAACTGTCAGACTTATTAATGCTTGATATTTACATATTCTTATTTTTCTATACTACCATATTCATATTTAAAGAAAAAGATACTTTGAACATTTAAAATCATTTGATTGCTTTAGAAGAGCCTTTCCATTTTTTATTAACTTATATATTAGTATAGAATGGTTAATAAGGATGTAGTGTTTAGTATAGAATGGTTAATAAGAATGTAATTGTACCTGCAGCATCTAAAATGTGACAAAAGTAATTTTTTTCTTGGGTACTAGTACTTTGTATTTGATGGAACATATCTAAAACTTCCAGAGTATTAAAAATACTTCTCAAGCCTGTACACACACATACAGGCATATATATGCAGGTAAGTAAACACATAAGCTGCACAGAAGTTTGCAAACAGATAGATGTTGGGTGTAGGTAGCAGGTTGTACTTGCTGAAGTTTATTACAAAGGATCTATTAGGCATCAGCACGGAAACAGGCTGAGATTTGAAGAGGAAGGAAGATATCACACAAAAGAAACATTGCATACTGCTTTGACCCGTTCATACTACAGTCTAGCTTCATTTGTTATAATGATGGGTGAGTGAAGGCCTTAGAAAGAATTTAGATCATTCTTAGAGGAAAAATAATAGATGCTCGCTGCTTTGCTTTCGTTGCTTCTTGTTTGCTACGTGTTTCTTACAGCAGTGCAACTCAGAGAGACATATTAGTATAGTCTGATGATAATGTCACCAAATGCATGTTGTTTTAGTGACAGCAGTTCTGAAGGTTGACATAATGGGTTAAGATATGGCGTGAACGTTCCTGGTTTTTTTCTGCTCATTTTGGTCACAGCAGGACTTAATTGTACATATACATACTGCAAACGCTCAAGAATTACAGTAACAAATAATAGTGTGGAACTGGAAGCCAATTAGCGATGTGTCTCTGGCAAAGGAACGGTGAAAAGGATGAAGAGTAAAGAAACTAAAGGAGGTAGGAGGACCCCAAAAAACAAATAAAGATGAGGTCACTAGAAAGTGGATATACCAGTATTATCACATATACAGTATGTAGCGTGAGACAAAAGCTTAGTAGCTCTTGCAAGATACCAGTGCCAAGAGGTACAAACAACAATCAAAGGAACTTAACTGTTGTTTCTGGGAAAATATCTGTGCTTCTGATGAGGCTTTAAATCTCTGCGTGCATCAGAATTAAAATTGTTTGGAAACAGTGACAGCTGACAAATACTGGTTTGGTCCAATGCAGCACAGAACGGATCTGGAATACAAATTCTTACAAATAGGTATTCCTGAACCACCATGAACTTTTACTTCATGGCAACATGTGAAGACTCAAGAAAGTGTTTTCCCATGCTAATAAGCAGTTGTTTAGCTGCCAGGTCCCTATAAGGTGAAAGGGGCAAAATTCAAAGGCCTTTATTTTGTTGTTACACAGTGCAGCTGACAATTAAGCAACCTCAGTCAGACATCCTTCACACTCAGACTAAGAAACAGTAACCCAGGAACAGTATCTGCAAAACCAATCCTAGCTTACCCCAAGATCTACTGTGAAGTTTACAGGGGAAAGTGCAATATCCTGTCTTTAGCCACAGGGACATTTTGAATTCTTCCTGTACAGCAAATCTGCGTGCATCTCATACTCGCAGCATTTTCTTTTTCTTAACACAGCCACCCTAGAAGGCCTCAATTTATAGTGAGTGAATCAATAGCAAACCTCGGCATCATCTGACTGTGTTGGATAAAAGCAAGCAAGACCTAAGTTATAAAATAGAATTGAACTTTGAGACCTTCAGTGAGAAGAAATTGCCTGAAGCAGGAGTTCCTTTAGGAACTTTATCACTTGTGGGTTTACATGTAATTAATTGCTTCCCCTTTTTTATTCCAGCACAATTGATTACATAGATTGTCTCCTTTACATCAGCAATTTCCAAATGATCTCCATAGTGTAACCTATGCGAGAGATTAATCTGTTTTCTCAGTCTTTCTTCCACATACCTATCCTTTCCTTTCCATTTCCTCAAAGGCCATATCATGCTACAGCCTGTAAATTAAGAAGCTTACTGAAGTAGAGGAGTATTGCAAATTTGTTTAAACTAAACATCAGCTTGGCCCATAGTGGCATTTCACCATTTCTGTTGCTATCTGAAAGGTAGGAAGAAAGCCACCAGCCCTTTCGTAGGGGATCCTGCTGTTACAGGCAGGATATATCTAAAGTGGAAACACTAGCCTCTTCCCAAAGGGCCCTGTGGAAGGGCATCTAAGATAAACAGTACCTGTTCAGACAATCTGTCTGGTTTTGCATTTTCTAGAGCTTGAGAGCATATGGGGACAGGTAACATCTTGTCTACTACAATACCAATCCTATTTGGCTGAGGCATCCAGCCCTTGACACGCTCTTTGTCAGTTGCTGGTCTTAATAGCTGTAGGAACTGCGGGTGAAGACTATGTACCTTATGTTAATACAAAGCTGTGCACAATGGGGCTTTTAGATATATTAATATAATTTAGGTAATTAACAACAGTCATACAGGAGCGAGCAGATCTGTTGTAACAATGCTCTTGTCTCCCTCCCACACAATAGCAGAGCACTCTCTTAGGCTGTGGCTGCAGGCAGAGGCAGCTGGGGGGAAGTTGCGGAGTACACCAAACTGTGTGTTCTTGTGCTCATGCTGCTTTAGTGTTCCCTCCTCTCTTGAACGTTTAAATGGTTTGTTGCAAGCTTAACTTTAAGCACAAATTCAGTGACATTGAAGCTGATAGCCCGCTTATAGTTTTTTTTTCTGCTTCCATAAGATCAGGATTTTACCCAATAGGACTATGTTTAAGCTTTATTTTGTTCAGGCCCAGTAACCATTTTAGGATTTAATTTACACATTTTGCTACTTGCACCTATTTCTGCAAGTTGATGAACATCCAGCAAATGAGTTTTTCCTTTGGGCACTTGGAAGAAAAAAAAAAAAGCAACCAAATATTGTCATATGCTCAAGGAAAGAAACTTTGAATAAGCAACTAAATGTCATTGCCCTGGGCTGCTAAATTTTGTAGTTGCATTCAGTCAGCCAGATAATAGAAATATTTAATTTCATCAAAGCGTCAAATGTTACCTGCCCAAAGTTAGGTTGTGTTAGTCAAATTGCCTATTAGATTTATCAGTAACAGTCAGAGGAAACGGATTTGTCTACAAAGAACTTGCATGCTAAAAAAGAACCAAATTCAAGTTACGTGTGAGAATTCTTTTGATTAAACACTTTCTGTGAGAAAGTGTAACATTTTAAGTCGCATCTTTTATAACTAAAAATTTAGGGGAGATTGTGTAAAAATATCATGTGGAAGCAAACAGAGGAGGTGGGTAAAACCTGTTAACCATTTTACTTTTGCTGGAAAACTGAAAACATTTTTTGAAGGCATTTTTAATATAAAAACATGCACTACTTCAGTAGGATGATGTCCTTCAGTGATGGTTGCTTTGTACAAGTGTACAGCTGTGCATACAACAGTACAATATGCGGATGCATATGCATCACCATCTCGATGCTAATCCTGTCTTGGAGCCAGTGGAGGTTTTTGGCAACTTCCTGCTCTGTTTGTCTATGTCTTCTTGAAGGATCAGTTGTTTCCTGTCTTGGCACCCAAAAGACAATAGTTTGAATAGGTCACATGGATTACAAAAAGCCTGGTAGACACACAGATTAAAGTAGGCAAATGCTTATAAATCATGCAGTTTATTAGGGAGATTGAATTCATAGGTAATTAAAAAAGCACAGAAGTCCAAGTTAATCAGAGATACAGTGCTCATAGTTATAGGCCTTCTTCCACCAGCTAAATTAACATCAATGAGGAATAAAATGCAAAAATTAAAGAGAAGTAGTTAAGAAAAACCTACAAATCAAGATCTTGTTCTGAATGTGTCATTTCCTCTTTTCTCCTAGCTCTCCAATGATTTTTCCAAGTAGTGTAGATCTGCTCTTGTGCATGTGGATACTTATTAAATCTTCAAATGAGTCTTTCTTCTTCAGAACTCGCAACCTCTGAATATGAGAAAATATCCCTGAAAAGTGACATGAAAATGCATGTAAGGAATCAATTTCCAAACAGCAAAGAACAGCTAAATACTCAGTTTGCCACATCCATGTTTCCTCCATCTTTCACTGCTACTGGTCCCCATTTTATCAGCATTGCCCCCAAACCTCTTGTTTTGGCAATAGCCATACCCCTCCATTTGCACGTTGCTTTTCAGTGACATGTTGCTTTGACTTTTTCCCCCAGCATGGACTTTTTCCTTCAGTCTTCCTATAAAACTCTTCCACTTGTAATTAGAAGAGTCAAAGCACTCAAGTCTGCTCACAGTCTTACTGACTTAGTCTTGTCATCAACCTTCTTGCATGGTGGATGAGATCTCTCACACAGTTTAGTAGCACATTTGTTAATTCTTTGAGGAACTATGGGGCATTTTCTTTGCAATGATCTCCAAAAGCCAGCAGATGCGCTGCATTTATTTGGACAATTTTACTGTCTGAAAAAGTAACTGGTTAACACAGTATTTGTTTGTTTACCAGACTTCAAATTCTTGATACAGCAGCCTTTGCCTCACTACTTTCCATGGCACCCTGCAGCCCAGCAGAGTTGGGACACCAAGTTGTGTCTGTCGCCAGCACCCAGGCCAGGTGCAAGGGCTGGTCTGAGCCCAGTCACCTCCACCTGTGAGGGAGGTGTGCACAGCTGTGGCCACTCTGACTCGAGAGGTAGCCGGGGGGGGGGCTGCAGAGTGGGGAGAAAACAGGCTTTTGTGGTGTTTTTGTGTTCGTATTCTTCCAATGCTTATACTGGGGATGTGCTTGTGCTATGTGGCTTTTTGACGAGGGTTGCCTTGTACAGCTGCTCTTTGGGAAGATGTTGCTGTAAGTACAAAACCTATGTTTTCCTTGTGATTCTGAAGTCTAATTTTGGCTCACTAAGAGTTGTTACAACTGTAATGTATCTAACACCAGTGTTGTAATATATTAGACATGCTTTTATGAAATATGCTTTTTCATAGTGTTTGGGTCTTTTTAGGGGAAAGGGATAAGTTACTAAAGATACCTTGGCCAGGTAATGGTAAAGGACTCTCCCTACTTGTCTCAGTTTAAAGCTGGCTAACACTTCTCTGCAGGATATCTAGGAAAGCTGAAACGCTGCTGGGTGAAGTGGGTTGTTAGGTGGATGGAAGCAGTTTGTCAGATAACTCATATACAGCTGGTTTGGTTTTGTTATGTTTTTCATGGGTTGCGTAGAGTTTGAAGAGTGTCTTCAGACCTGTTAGTAACTACAATCAGGAGCCTGGCAGGACTAGATTGGTTCAGAAAACTGTTTGAAAACTGTTTGAACCTTTACATCTGGAGCTGGGCTACTTCTCCTGCTGCCGTGGTGTACACTCAGACTTGTTTCCCAGGAGGGCAAAGTGTGGGGAACGGTGGAAGTGCTTCATAGATGTGACAAAGTAGTTCTGTTCCATACTACTGAGAAGCTTTTACCAAGGACTTCACTAGGTTTTTTTGGCTTGGAGGGCTTTTCTGGTTTTTTTTCTTAGAAAAGTTCAGGAACTGATACTGAGTTTTCACAATGACTTCATGGGATTTATCCTTTAGTTAAGAAACCTGACACTAGAATAACACCCTAACAACAACATTTCTATGCCAAGTCCAGATCTCTGTCCTGCTTTTCAAATTCAAGGATATGTTTAAGGAACTACAGTGAATGCAGATTACAGATTGTTCCTGAGTTATGATCCTGTTTGCAATTAGAAAAAATGAAGCACAAATTGAAATTGTGAATATTTAAGAGGAATAAGACGAAAAACTTTGGTATGGAGCAATAAAGATGTTATTAACCGTTGCAAAAGTAACAGTATAAAGCAAAAAAATCTTGCTTTATTCTTTGACTTCTAGAACAAGCCTACTGAGAGCTATTCATACCTGCCCGTGTAGACATGGAAGAAAGTACACAAGGTCATTCAAATGCTGTTAGTGCTGCTCTTTGGGCTGAGAAAACAGGCTTGTACATCTCTTTACGCATAAGAAGCGGTATTTCTATTCCTCATAGTTTGCTAGAATGTGATTTCTATCTGCAATTATCAGCAGTTGATTTCTGCTTTCACTGATGAAACAAAGGCAGTAGGGTCAAGGGTTACAAAGATTAAAACAGCTAGGTTTGTTAAGAAACTGGGAGACTTGGATGAGAGGTTAGATAACTCCTTCAAAAAATAAGATTTAGGCTGTCACTGCTTTAAGCTGCCTGCTACTGACTGATGTTAATCAATTGTAGAGAGAAACCAGATTAACTGGTTACAATTGGCAAAACAAAGAGGTAAAAGAATAGAGAAGGGGGGAATCCTTGTTTGGCTTCAAGTGTGAATACTTAGTAGTACTTCAAATCTCTCTGTGTAGGAGTAAGCAAAAGTCGGTACTAATCACAAAACCCACAATCTGATTCTTCAAAATACATCTTGATTGGAACAAAAGCTCCTTGTTTAGGAAAATCATGTGATATGGACATGAAGAGCCAGACGTAAACAAAAGGCTAAGGGGGAATTTAGACAGTGATACTCAAAGCTGCAGTCCTGAACACAAAAATCCCTCTGGTTCTTTAGCCTGATGGGCGTCGCAGTTTTTGATAATACTACTGCCTCATGTGTCTGAAGCTGCATTCTGTTTGCACTCAAAGGTGCATCGGTCTGGTGGAGACGGAGTAACTTGTTCCCTTTGTGATGTCTCAGGCCGCTTGGGAACCAGAGTAGGGTTCTGTGCTGCCTGCCATCAGCATGTCTCAACACAGTAAAGATCTTCTCAGAGGTATGTGATAGCATAACTCTTTGCAGATTCTTTGCAGAGCAGGATAGGATCCACTCCTTGCTTTTAAAATGCAGATAGTGGTTGTCTGGCTCAGAGTTTAGAAACTGGCCCTGTGTCTGTGAGGAGTTCTTCAGTCGGAGGGGATTGATTCAAACACAGCTCCCATCTCCTAGCTTAATGGCTAGGATACTCTCTGTAGGTAATGGGGGTGAGGACCTCTTGATCCTTTCTGCCTCAAATCCTATCTTTCAGTACACAAAACATTTTCAGGTTAGTGGGCAAGAGCTGGACTGTCCAATGGTATAGTGTCCCTGGGGCGGCACAACCCTGAGTTCAAGTGTCTTATTTAGAGACACTCCAACGGGTAACTGCCCAGAGGGGTGGTTCATTATTCCAAGGACATTCCCCCCAAACATCTTAACTAAGACACTGATCTAGGAAGTGGTGATAAGGGTCTGAATCCATTCAAGTGGAAAGGCAGTTCTGTCTTCTCCCTGTGGGCCTGGTGTGCTACAACTGTTGGTGATGGCAGCAGCACTTCTACCCCTCCATCAAATTATAGCACCTGCCCCTTTATGAAAGTGGACATTCTCAAGGGAAAGATGCATCTGTTGGTAGTAGGATCAGAAATGGAGCCTTGGAAGGTATGAAGATTTAGGAAAAGCTATGTTGTATATTCCTGCTGGGAATGAAGAGGCGAAGTGCCATGCTACCTTTTGCAGATACTGCTGTGACGTGCCAGCTCTTGCTTTACCATGTATGGAGACACTTACTTTAAGCCTGGGGATTCTGCTCTGGAGCTGGGAACCTGGAGATTAGGAATTGCAGCATTTAGTGTCGTGGGTAGTGTTCTTCCTCCTGAAGCTGTAGCTGTGTCTGAAAGCCTGCACGCATCTGAGTCCTAGGTCTGTTTCCACTGTGTTGGGCAAAGTTACCAGTATGGAAGTAGGGGATATCTGGTGGTTGACTACTAGATGGCAATCAAGCATATCCTTACTCTTCTGCTGAAAGACTGCCTCTCTCCCCAGCAGTACCAGTGCAACGCATTTCTGGGGTGATGCACCTCTCGGGATGAGGAATTCGGAACTAGCCTGTCCATGGCACAATAGTGGTAAAATGCTGGTGTGGAAGAATACATGTGTATGTTGCGTTGCCTTGTTTGAGTCGTCCTATGTTTCACTTTTTGCTGCCCCTCCTCCCACACCAAACTGAAATTTAAAAGCTGTCATTAGAGTTCAGGTTATTTGGAGGTCAAATTTTTACTGAGATCATTTTGAACATAAACATAGCTCTGGACTGGACTGGGGGAGTAGGGGCCAGTTGTGCAGCAATGTCCTGTATTTCTGTACTATCACCACATAACACAATAAGCCTGTATATTTTTTCTTTCTTACTAGACTCTAGTTACTGCCCATGAGACATGTATTAAAGAAGTATTAACCTTGGTTTCTCCCTGTGAACTGAGAATGTAGGATAGCGATCTTCTGTTCAGCTTCTGGTAGCTGCCTTCTCCCTAGGCCATGGGTTCTGGAGAGCACACAGTCCACGTAGATATCCCAGAAGAGCTGAGCCAGGTCCCAGAACAGAGCCCCATGTTTCAAGTTCTCTGATGATTTCAGGAAGATCATGAAGTCCCAAAAGCCACTGACAGAGTCAGAAATGCGAGGCTTCCTCATCTCCAGTAAGACAGCTGAGGAGGATTCCCAACACTGGGGGTCTGCTCGCCCAACAGCTAGTGGATCATTTTGGCTATGGCAGAGGAAAGGTGTCACACAGAATGCTCCCATGATTAGCAGGGAGCAGGTGAGTCTCATGTTGCAGTGGGTTCTTCCTCTGCTCCCAAGGTCCATTGTGTCACTGAAATGTAACAAAACCAAAAGGAGCTGAAAAACTTCTCACTGTTAGATGCAGGAACAACGCCCTGATACCTTACATTATACAGAAGGTACTTCAGATGTTGATAATTGTTTCTCTAATCTTTAAAGATCTGTGTATGCTTTTTTTGCATATATGAATATAAATGTTAGTGGAGTTGCATTACTCTGTGCAGCGGAAGTATGTGTTCAAATTTGTTAATCATCCTCAACCTCATATGATACACTCCCTTATCTGGAATTTCTTCATATTGAAAGTCTTTTGCCTTTCTTTATTTACAGATCCCTAACCTTTTTCAGTAGAAATCCATCTGTTTTTACAGAGAATTTAAGCCTTTAGGCAGTCTTGCTTTTCTCAAAATTTTATGAGCCCTTTCAAGTAGTCTGCAGACTCACAGGGATCTGTGGGCACCAGGTGGAAAACTATTTGTTGAAAGTGTGTTTTAATGAATTAATGGTAGGTTGAAAAATCATCCTCGGAACAGGAGTGTTTTACCTGCTAAAATGCAGAACAGCTCTGAAAGGAGGGTACAGCAGAGCCACAGCATAACAGCTGTATTGCACAACGTGTATACATGCATGTAGAAACACAGAATAGTTGGTGTTGGAAGGTATCTTTAAAGTTCATCAAGTCCAACCCCCTTCAGTGAGCAGACCCTGAATGTTTCCAGGGATGGGGTCTCTACCACCTCTCTGGGCAACCTGTGCCAGTGCTTCACCACCCTCATCATTAAAAATTTCTTCCTTATATCTAGTCTAAATCTACCCTCTTTCAGTTTAAAATCATTACCCCTTGTCCTATTGCAGCGGGCCCTGCTAAAAAGTTTGTCCCTATCTTTCTTATAAGCCCCTTTTAAGTACCCAAAGGCTGCAATAAGGTCTCCCTGCAGCCCTCTCTTCTCCAGACTGAACAGCCCGAAGTCTCTCAGCCTTTCCTCACAGGAGAGGTGCTCCATCCTTCCGATCATTTTTGTGGCCCTCCTCTGGACCCGCTCCAACAGGTCCATGTCTCTCCTGTACTGAGATATATATATGAAAAAGTACAGACACTTCTTGCAGATCTCTGTAACAATTGTCTGTTATGTTAAAATTGCGAAACTTGATAGGCAGCAGCTGTAGTGGGAGAAATCCTGGAATGACAACCTTTAGGGGACCGAAAGGCCCAGCTGTCTCCATCAGATTTCATTTCTAGTATATGCTTCTATTGTGTATTTTCTAACATGCTTGTAGTATTTCTAATATTACATTTCTGCTACACATTTCTAATGTGTAAGAGGTTTAGTGGTTGTTTTGAGTGTAGCTCATGGCATATGGAGAACCTCCCATTTGTGGAAATCAGCAACATGTGAGATCAGCTTTTAGGACAAACAATTCTGTTTAATGTGTGTGCTGGTCTGTTGAGTATTCATGCTTTTATGTTTTCTGTTTGATTGTTGGAGTGTGTTGGGAGGGGCAGGGAGAAGCTACCTCTCTTAATGAGCTTAACTTAATAATCAACTGGTTTTTTGCATACAAAGTCTCTTCTGTGAGTGATCATCAAGAGCACAAGCAATGTTTCTCTGCTATGTGAAGAAAAATGTCAAAGGCAGGATAAGTGCATGCAGACAGATTGTGTGTGAAAGGTAGCCCAGCCACAGCCCGTGTGCAAGACCAGGGAAGGGTAGGCTGCTTTTGGAGCGTATTTCATCGCAGAGCTGAAGGACTCTTCAGAGATTTCAGTCCTGGCAGTGATGTTCTTACTTAGCCCCCTAGCTGGCTACTTGGTCAGGCTCTGGGAACATGTTGGTGGTATTCAGACTTTACTCTCGTACTGTTTACAGTCACTTTTTAATCTGACTTAGGATCTCAGGAGAATTGCCTTGACAGCCTTGAATCTGAACCTTGCATTTGATGAATAGAAGAGGGACAGCACACTCTTCCCACACTGCTCTGCCTAGTGGGATGTCATTTAGGATAGTGGTGGTAGTAATGGGGTTGTCCTCATTTTGCTCCCAAGATCTCCAGAAGCATCATTCTTCTGTGTCCTGTTGCACAAGGCAGGTTTTGATTGCTTTCTCAGAAGCAAAACCGAAGACACTCTGTAAGTCATTACTTCATTCTTATGTGTTTGCGCATCAGAGCCTTTCCACTGGGCAGCAGACACCTGTGCATATATGCAATGCAACATGCGCATATCTGTCTGTTTACCGAGACTTTTTCAATGAACAGAAGTAACTTTCTGAAAGCTAGAAGCTTGATAACAACTTAGCAATCTCAGATATGACCATGGGGAGTTAAAAAAACACCAACAGCAGACAGTTCAAATAAAGGAGTAATACTAAAACTGGCTTTTAAGGATGGTTCTGTCACTGGGACAGGGGCCACCTGGTTTGCACTGGTTAGCAACTGAACTGGTTGCTTTGCTTTCTCTGTTCCCCAGCTCCTTTGGAAACTTTCTAAGTTACAGAACTGGGTAAGAGGAGGACAGGGGTCCTGGATTCGTTGGCAGTGTGAGCACAGAGGCTGTGCTGGGCTGGGAGCTGGCAGGGCATTAGAGTGAGGGTGGGTGCAGTTTAAGGTGTGGTGTGAATGGCGCTGGTCAGGGCCAGTAGCCGAGACCACTAGTCCTTACAGTCTGGTCGAACGCGGGCAGCATTTTGCTGTTAGTCTTCTACAAGGTTCGGGATTTTTTTAGACGGCTGAGAGCTGAGGGGATGCTTGGGAAATGTCAGGTTTCATCAGTCTCTTACCTGTGCTCGTGGTGAACGCTTCCGTGCAATTCCCCCCCTCGCCCTCCAACCATCCGCTCTTTCTGTCCACAAACTGAAGTTCTCGGTGCGCACCTTCTGGCTCTGACCTTTTTCTTCCACCCCCAG